>Ga0105244_10000478_pt1 | contig 36261 bp, 30 predicted proteins | sample KBSM44metaG_FD_80423 | JGI IMG/M metagenome (GOLD analysis project Ga0105244, IMG submission 80423) | Miscanthus rhizosphere microbial communities from Kellogg Biological Station, Michigan, USA - KBS M4-4 metaG | ecosystem: Host-associated > Plants > Roots > Rhizosphere > Soil | place...
GCCGGCATCAAGGTACTGGAACTGGGCACGCTGATCGCGGGCCCTTTTTGTGCGCGCATGCTGGCCGAGTTCGGCGCCGAGGTGATCAAGATCGAGTCGCCCGACGGCGGCGATCCGATCCGCAAATGGCGGGTGCTGAAGGACGGCACGTCGCTGTGGTGGTCGGTGCAGTCGCGCAACAAGAAATCGTTGACGCTCAATATGAAAAGCGAGCGCGGCCGCGCCATCGCCCGTCAACTGGCGCTGGAAGCCGACATCATCGTCGAAAACTACCGTCCCGGCGTGCTGGAAAAATGGGGCATCGGTTACGAGCAATTGAAGGCGCTCAATCCGGCCACCATCATGGTGCGGCTGTCCGGCTTCGGCCAGACCGGGCCGATGAAGGACTTGCCCGGCTTCGGCGCGATCGGCGAGTCGATGGGCGGATTGCGTTATGTGTCCGGCCACGCGGACCGGCCGCCGGTGCGCGTCGGCGTGTCGATCGGCGACTCGGTCGCGGCGCTGCACGGCGTGATCGGCGCGATGATGGCGCTGCGGCACCGCGACGCCACCGGCGGCAGGCTCGAAGGCGAAGGGCAGATGGTCGATGTGGCGCTGTACGAGTCCGTCTTCAATCTGATGGAGTCGCTGGTGCCGGAGTTCGATCATGCGGGCGTGGTGCGCGAGCGGACCGGCGGGGCCTTGCCCGGGATCGTGCCATCCAATACCTATACGACCCGGGATGGCGAGAACATCGTCATCGCCGGCAATGGCGACGCGATCTTCAAGCGGCTCATGCTGGCCATGGGGCGCTTCGATCTGGCGGGGGATGCGCAGCTGGAGCGCAACGATGGACGCGTCCAGCGCACGCGGGAAATCGACGATGCGATACAGGCGTGGTGCGATACGCAGGATATCGACGGCGCGTTGGCGGTGTTGAAGGCGGCGGATGTGCCGGCCGGTAAAATTTATTCGGTGCGCGACATGATGGTCGATCCGCAATTCCTGGCGCGGGAGATGTTCGAGCAGCACCAGTTTGCCGATGGCACGCCGGTCAAGCTGCCGGCGATTTCGCCGAAGCTGTCGGCCACGCCGGGCCGCACGCAGTGGATAGGTCCGGCGTTGGGGCAGCATAATGATGAGGTGTTGCGGTCGCTGGGGTATGGCGATGACGAGATCGCCGCGATGAAGCGCGACGGGGTGCTATAAGCGGTTGAGGCGCTATATGCGCATCCACGCAGACACGTAGGGCGGATTAGGCGAAGCCGTAATCCGCCATCGATGAGCCGCCGACGGAGCATGCATGGCGGATTACGCTGCGCTAATCCGCCCTACGTGTTTCCTCGTTGTTTTCAGGTCCGTGGCCGCCAACGGTTTATAACGGCGCCGCCAGCGCGCATTGGTTGCCCAGCATGAGCGTGATCGATTCAGGCGGCGACGGATGGCCCAGGTAATAGCCCTGCACCATGTCGCAGCCATATTCCTCCAGCAACACCAGTTGCGCGTCGGTTTCCACGCCCTCGGCCACCACCTCCATCTTGAGCCCGTGCGCCATCGCGATGATGCCGCGCGTGATGGCGGCGTTCTCGGAATCCTGCGGCAACCCACAAATAAAACTCTTGTCGATCTTGAGCGCCCGCACGTCGAAGCGCTTGAGATAGTTCATCGACGAATACCCCGTGCCGAAGTCGTCGATCGACAGGTACACGCCGATGGCGCGCAACTGTTCCAAGGTGACCATGGTGGCGCGGGCGTCGTCCATCAGCGTGCCTTCGGTCAGCTCCAGTTCCAGCAGTTCGGCCGGCAGGCCGGTGTCGTCCAGCGCCGACATGACGATCTGCGTCAAATTCTCGTCCTTGAACTGCTTGGCCGACAGGTTGACCGCCACCCGCAGCGGCTGCTTGCCGACCGTCTGCCACGCCATCGCCTGCCGGCAGGCCGTGCGCAGCACCCATTCGCCGATCGGGACGATCAGGCCGGTCTCCTCGGCCAGCGGGATGAACTCGGTGGGCGAGATGACGCCGCGCTCCGGATGGCGCCAGCGCACCAGCGCCTCGACGCCGACGATCTGCGCGCTGGCGACGTCGATCTGCGGCTGGTACAGCAGATACAGCTCGTCGTTCTGCAAGGCCTTGCGCAGGCCGACCTCGAGCTTGACGTGGCTCATGATCTGCATCGTCAGCGAGGAGCTGTACAGCTTGGCGTTGTTCTTGCCGCAGTTTTTGGCGTGGTACATCGCCGTGTCCGCGTACTTGAGCAGGGAGTTGCAATCCTCGCCGTCCTCCGGGTACAAGGAAATGCCGATGCTGGCCGTGACGAAGATTTCGTGGGCGTCGATCAGGAACGGGCGCCGCATCGCTTCCTTGACCCGGTGCGCGACGTTGAGCGCGTTTTCCACCCGCTCCAGGTCGGGGATCAGGATGGTGAATTCGTCGCCGCCGAGCCGCGCCAGGTTGTTGCCGCCCACCTCGGTACGCGAGACCAGGTCGCTCGGCCGCGTGGTTTCGCGCAGGCGTTCGGACACGGCCATCAGCAAATGGTCGCCGACGTCGTGGCCCAGCGTGTCGTTGATGCGCTTGAAGGCGTCCAGGTCCATGAACAACACGGCGAACTTCTTGTTGCCCTTGCGCGAACGCGTCAGCTCCGCCTCCAGCGTTTCCAGGAAGGCTTGGCGGTTCGGGATGCCGGTCAGGCTGTCGCAGTAGGCCAGGCGGCGGATCTGTTCCTCGGTGCGCTTGCGCTCGCTGATGTCGCGCACCAGGCCCAGCACTTCGTCGGGACCGGTGGCCACCAGCCGCGCCTCGAAATGCCGCACCGGCAACGGCACCGCGTGCTCGCCGTGGCGCACGCGCGGCGTCGGGCCGGGGATCGGCAGTTCGTAGTCGAGCGAGCGGATGTGCTGCGTGTCGAGCACCGTGCGCACCTCTTCGAGCATGTGCCGGGCTATCTCCTCCGGCAATACCTGGTTCAGATGGCGGCCGACGCAGTTGTCGCTGGAGAACACGCTGCTGGCCTCGTGGCCTTGTTCGTAGTCCAGATAGACGCCGTCCTTGTTCATGCGGAAGAAGGTGTCCGGGATCGCCGCCAGCACGGCGCGGTGGTGGGCGTCGGCAATGCGCAGGCGGGTGATAGCGTCGCTGGCGCGCAGCACGTACAGCACGCGGTGGCCGAGGATAGGCCAGTTGATCGGCTTGGAGACGAAATCGGTGGCGCCGGCCTCGTAGGCCTTGGTGACCGATTCGAGCTCGTCGCCGCCGGTGACCATGATGATGGGCACGACCGCGTGCGTTTCCAGCCGGCGGATTTCGCGGCACACGGAAAAGCCGTCCATGCCGGGCATTTCGACGTCGAGCAACACCAGGTCCGGCGCCATGTTCTGGTAGCAGGCCAGCGCCTGCACGCCGTCCTCGGCCTCGATGGCGTCGAGGCCGACCTGGGCCAGCATTTCCAGCATCAGCAGGCGCATCACGGGATCGTCGTCGGCGACCAGCACCAGACCGCGCTTGGGGGAGAGGGGTGTTGCCATGTCAAATTTCCTTTTCCAGGATAGCTCCCAATGCCTGCCGCACGGCCTGGAAAGATCGTTCCATCTCATCGAGCAGGGCGGCGGCGCCGGCGGTGGTATCGTTGCGGCCCAGCTGTTCCATTTCCCTGCAGCGCTGCGCCAGCGCGTCGGCGCCCACGTTGGCGCTGCTGGATTTGAGGCTGTGCGCCGCCTTGCGCATTTGCACCGTGCTGCCGCTGTCGATGGCGGACTTGATGGTGCGCAAATGGACCGGGGTGTCGTCCAGATAAGCCTGCAACACCCGCTCGAGCAGCGCGTCGCCGTTGCTGGAGCTGAGCGCGCGGATGTTCTCCAGCGCTTGCCGGTTGATCAGTGGTTCCTGCAGCGGCGGGACCGGGGCCGCGACGGGCGGGGCCGCCGCCACCGCCGGAGCGGCGGCGGCCGTTTCCGGCTCGTCGGCCGGACTGGCCGGGCCGGGCGCTTCGGCCGGGCCGTCCAGCGCCGGCGCCACGCGTGGCAGCGTGATCCAGCGGCCGATGGTCTGTCCCAGCGCCTGCTGCGTGAACGGCTTGCTCAAGTAGTCGTCCATGCCGGCGGCCAGGCAGGATTCGCGGTCGCCCTGCAACGCGTTGGCGGTGATGGCGATGATCGGCAGGCTGCGCGAGCGGCCGCGCTGTTGCTCGTGGCGGCGGATCTCGGTGGTGGCGGCAAAACCGTCCATCACGGGCATCTGGCAGTCCATCAAAATCAGGTCGAAGTCGCCGGCCTGCACGGAGCGCAACGCTTCCTGGCCGTTGCAGGCGCGGCTGACGTCCAGGCCCAGCCCCTCGAGCATGGCGCTGGCCACTTCGACGTTGACCGGATTGTCTTCCGCCAGCAACACCTTGCGTCCCTTGCGCGCGCGCTGCGCCGGCAGCGCCGTGCTGGAACTGAGCGTGGACAGCGGCGGCGCGGCAGGCGAGGCCGCGCCCGTATGCGGCAGGCGGATCGGCCGCTCGTCACCGTGCGGCAAGGACGGCACGGACGCAGGCGGCGGCACATTGCGCGCCGGTTCGGCCCTGTGCATCAGGGTCTGGCTGACGACGCAGTCATAGAGGTCGCACTCGCGCGGTGGCTTGATCAGTTGAAAGGCGACCCCGGCCTCGCGCTGCTGGACCCGGTCGGCGGCGTTGCGTTCCGTGCTCAGCAACAATAGCCGCGTGGCGGCCAGGCCGGCATCCGCGTGGATCGCCGCCGCCAGCGCCAGGCCGCTGGTGCGCGGCAGCTCCATGTCGAGCAGCACGACGTCGTAGGGCTGCGCGGCCGACGCGGCGTGGCGCAACTGCTGCAGCGCCTGCGTGGCCGAGGCGCTGGCGCCGAGCACGCGCCAGGCCGTCAGCCGCCGTTCCAGCTCGGCGCGGCTGGTGGGGTTTTCGTCAACAATCAAAGCGCGTATTCCCAAATGGGTGTTGGAAGGATCGTCAAAATCGACGCGTGGTTTATCGAAATTTACGGCAAACCAAAAGATCGACCCTTGAGTTAACGCATGCTCGACGCCTATCGTGCCTCCCATGAGCTCCACCAGTTGTTTTGAGATCGCCAGCCCGAGGCCGGTGCCGCCGTGTTTGCGCGTGGTCGAGCCGTCCGCTTGCGAGAAGGAATCGAAAATGCGCGAGCGCGCCTCGCTCGAGACGCCGATGCCGGTGTCGTGCACCTCGAAGCGCAGGCCGACGGTTTGCGCATCCTCCTGCACCACCGCGACCTTGACGGTGATCTTGCCGCTCTCGGTGAATTTGACGGCGTTGCCCAGCAGATTGAAGATCACCTGGCGCAAGCGGTTCGGGTCGCCGTAGATGGCCACCGGGATGTCGTTGGCGATGGCCAGCTCCAGCCGTATGCCCTTGGCCTGCGCCTGCGGCGAAAAGACGTTGTCGATGTCGTCGAGCAGATCGCGGAAGTTGAAATGGATGTATTCCACCGTCAGCTTGCCGGCCTCGATCTTCGAGAAGTCCAGGATGTCGTTGATGATCACCAGCAAATGCTCGCCGGACCGCTTGACCATGCTGGTGTAGTGGCGTTGCTGCTCGCTCAGCCGCGTGGCCAGCAGCAACTCCGTCATGCCCAGCACGCCGTTCATCGGCGTGCGGATTTCGTGGCTCATGGTGGCAAGGAAGGCGCTTTTGGCCTGGCTGGCGGCCTCGGCCGCGTTCTTGGCCTTTTCCAGTTGCTCGGTGCGCACGCCGACCTGGCGCTCGAGCTGGTCGCGGTACTGCGCCAGCGCGGCGTCGCGCGCCTCGACCTGGGCCAGCATGTCGTTGAAGCTGTCGATCAGCGCGCCGAGCTCGTCACTGCGCTGGTGACTGATGCGCTCGGTGGGCTGGCCGCGGCTGACCTGCTGGGCCGCCGCGATCAGCTTGCCCACCGGCTCGGCCACGCTACCCTTGAAGCGCGCCGCCATCAGCAGCGCCGTCATGAACGACAGCACCGCCGCGACCGCCGCCGCGCCGAGGTTTTTCAGCACGTCGATCCACATGCGCGTCTGCGAGCGCTCGATCAGCACGGTGCCGGCCGGCGCGTCGCGCCCGCGCACGTCGCGCTGCAGGCGCATGGCCGGCGCCCACGGCGGACCGGTGCGTTCGCTGCGCACCTCCGGCCCGGCCGCCGGGATGTCGAGCAGGGCGGGCGCTTGCTGGTCGTCCGGCAGGTCCGCCGACGCGTAGCGCGCCACCAGCTTGCCGTCGCGGTCGTACAGCGCCGCCTGCAGGATGTCGTCCTCGTCGACCAGCGTCGCCAGCGTCTGTTCAGCTTGCTTGCGGTCGCCGCGCGATAGCGCGATCATGCTGTTGTTGCCGATCACGCCGGCCAGCGACGTCAGTTGCTTGCGCTCGTCGTCGGTGTGGTTGAGCACCGACGTGACGGCGAAGGCAATGAATACCAGCATCAAGGCACTGCCCGTGGACAGCACGGAAATGATGGTCAGTTTCTGGCTCAGGCCGGAACGTTCGAAATTGAACATCGCGTGGCGGTTCCCAACGATACAGTGGGCGCCGAATGCGTCGACGCGGGCGGTGCGCGGCACGCGATTCTTGAGTGCCACTAGGAAAAATATATGTATGTGGCAAGGGCGATGTTGATCTAGGTCTAAGGCTGCACATTTGCGCATGCTCAAACGGCGCCGGATACCACACTTCACGCTGGCGATATGGAACCTAAAAAGATCTTGTTTGTGGCCGAGGCCGTGACGTTGGCGCACGTGGGACGGCCGCTGGCGCTGGCCGGAACGCTCGACCGCCGGCGCTACGACGTGCACTTCGCTTGCGCGCCCGGCCATGAAATGTTCTTCCAGGGCAGCGACGTGCGCAGCTGGGGCATCACCAGCATTTCCAGCGCGCGCTTCCTGGCCGCGTTGGCCGCCGGTAAGCCGGTGTACGACGCGGCGACCCTGCACCGCTATGTCGAGGACGACCTGCGCCTGTTGAAGGAGGTGCGGCCGGATGTGGTGATCGGCGATTTCCGCCTGTCGCTATCGGTCAGCGCGCGGCTTGCCGGGGTGCCGTATGTGGGCTTGATCAACGCCTACTGGAGTCCCTACGTGCGACAGCATTACCAGGTGCCGGCGATCGGCCTGTCGCGCGTGTTGCCGATCGCTGTCGCCGATCTTCTGTTCAAGCTGGCGCGCCCGCTGGCGTTCGCGCTGCACAGCGTGCCGCTCAACCAGGTGCGGCGCGCGTACCGGCTGGCGCCGCTGGGCCACGATTTGCGCCGCGTCTACACCGACGCCGACCATGTGCTGTACGCCGACATCCCCGAGATGTTCCCGGCGACGAATTTGCCGTCCACCCATTGCTATCTGGGGCCGGTGATGTGGTCGCCGCCCACCGGCTTGCCGGACTGGTGGGACGCCTTGCCGGCGGCCAGGCCGGTCGTCTACGTGACGCTGGGCAGCTCGGGGCGGGGCGCGTTGCTGCCGCGGGTGTTGCAGGCGTTGGCGCCGCTGCCGGTAAGCGTGATCGCCGCGACCGCCGGCAATGTGGGGACGATGGCGGTCCCGCCCAACGCGCGCGTGGCCGCCTATTTGCCGGGCATCGAGGCGGCGCGGCGCTCCAGCCTGGTCATCTGCAACGGTGGCAGTCCGACCAGCCAGCAGGCGTTGAGCGCGTGCGTGCCGGTGTTGGGCATCGCCGGCAACCTCGATCAGTACTTGAACATGCACGGCGTGGTGGCCAGCGGCGCCGGCGCCTTGTTGCGCTCGGACCGCCTGAGCGAGGACGCGGTGCGCCGCACCGTCCTCGACTTGCTCGAACAGCCCGGCGCCACGGCGTCCGCGCGCAAGGTCGCCGAGCAGTTCGTCCGCTACGACGCCGGCACCCGGTTGTCGGGGCTGCTGCTCAAGCTGTTGCCGTTGTGAGCGGATGACATCCGGGCGAAAAAAAACGGACCGAGGTACGCCGCCAGGGTCCGCCAAAGTTACACAACCGCCGTGTCAGGATTTTTTCCCGGTCTTGCCTTTCCGGCGGCTGCCCATTGCCAGGCCGGCGAAGCCCAGGCCCATGATGGCCAGGGTGCCGGGTTCCGGCACCGCCAGGGCGGCGAAGGACTGCGAGGAATCGACCTTCAGGAACGGCACCGTGGTGGGCGTGGCGCCGTCCCACATCATCGTCGGCGTGAAGAACGAGGGCACGTTGGTGGTGCCGGTGACCTTGTCCTGGAAGATGGAACCGGTGACGATGTCCAGGTAGGCCGGATCGACGTAGTCGATCATGAAGCGCGAATCGAACGAGCCGGTGCCGACCGCGCCGCTGGCGGTGAAGCTGGCGTCGTTGAACACCAGGTGGCCCGACAGGATGATGATGCCGTCGCCGTCGGTGTCGCCGGGGGAGGTGCCGCAACCGGTCGAGGTCGAACCGGTGCCGTAGCAGCGCACGGTGTTGGCGCCGTTGCCCGGCACGGCGCGGCTGCTGCCGGGGCCGGCGGTGATCTGGTCGAAGTAGATGGCGAGGTTCTGCACGCCGGCGCGCAGCGGATCGACGTCCATCGCGGCCGACTGCGATGGCGGCAGCGTGAAGTGGGCGGTGGTCGGCGTCTGCAGGTCGACCAGCTCCTGGAAGCGCACCACCTTGCTGATTTCGAAGGTGGTGTTCAAGCCGGCCGGCGTGACGATGGCCGGCACGTTGCTGTTCGACATGGTGCCGATGACCATCTGCGACCGCAGCTCGGTCAGGTAGGGCGCGCCGGCGCCGGGGCCGACGGTGATGCCGGGGATGAAGCCGGTGGCCAGGCCGGTGTCGGTCACATTGGTCCACAGATCGGCGTAGGTGCTGTAGGCGCCGCTGCCGGTGACATCGAGGCCCACAGTGGGGCCGGCGCTGGCGGTGAGCGGCGCGGCCAGGGCGGTAGCGATCGCGGCGGCGGCCAGTGCAGGTTTGAGGATGTTCATGTGTGTGCTCCCTGGAGTTGAGGGGACCCCGGAAATCGGGATCGTATGGCCTATAGAGCAAAACCCTTGCCAAGCAAGGTGAACCGTGAGGAATCAAGCACTTGCGCAACGCCGACGCTATGTTTTTGCAAGGGATGTAAAAAATACCGTCAAAAAAAACGGACCGCGGGCATGGCGCCGGGTCCGTTGAAAAACGCCGGAGACGAAGCTGTCGCCGCAGCGGCAAACAGTGGATCAGGACCGGACGTCGATCTTGCGGCGTTTGCTCAGCGCCAGCCCGGCCAGGCCCAGCCCGATGATGGCCACGGTGCCGGGCTCCGGCACGGCGAAGGATTGCGAGGAGTCCACTTTCAGGAACGGCACGGTGGTGGGCGTGGCGCCGTCCCACATCGAGGTCGGTGTAAAGAACGACGGCACATTGGTGGTGCCGGTGAACTTGTCGATGAACACCGAGCCGGTGACGATGTCGAGGTAGGCGGGATCGACATAGTCGATGACGAAGCGGGTATCGAACGAACCGGTGCCGACGGCGCCGCTGGCGGTGAAGCTGGCGACGTTGAAGACCAGGTGGCCCGACAGGATCATGACGCCGTCGCCGTCCGGATCGCCGGCGCCGCCGCCGCAACCGTTGGCGGCGCCGCCGGTGACGCCGGCGCCGTAACAGCGCACCGTGTTGACGCCGTTGCCGGGCACGGCCTGGCTGGGGCCGCCGGGGGTGATCTGGTCGAAGAACACGGCGAAGTTCTGCACGCCGGCGCGGGTGGGATCGACGTCCATCGCCGCCGACTGGCTCGGCGCCAGCCCGAAGGTGGCGGTGGTGGCGTTCTGCGACGTGACCAGCTCCTCGAAGCGCACGATCTTGGTCAGCTCGAAGCTGGTGTTGAGGCCGGGCGGCGTGACGATGGCGCCGATATTGCTGTTGCTCATGGTGCCGATGACGGTCTGCGTGTGCAGCTCGGCCAGATACGGCGCGATGCCGCCGGGGCCGCCGACGGTGGCGCCCGGGATGAAGCCGTTGACCACGGCGGTGTCGGTGATGTTGGTCCACAGGTCGGCATAGGTGGTGTAGGTGCCGGTGCCGGTGGGATCGAGGCCGACCACGGGGGCGCCGAGCGCGGCGAACGGCGCGGCCAGCGCGGCGGCGAGGATGGCGGCGGCGGGTTTGTAATAGTTCATAGCTGTTCCCCAAGAAATAGAAGACCCTGGAAATCAAGGTCGCTCCACCTCTTCAGCAAAACCCCTGCCAGCTTGGGCGAAGCCAGTGGATTCAAGGGCTTGCGCCGCGATCCGTGTTGCGGATCGAACAGTGCGTAAAAAATTCCGGCACTTGTTTGCTCCAGCTCATTGCTCTAGTTCAGCTCGCTAACCTTTACTGTCGGGGCTGCTTTGATTTTGCGCGCCGGGATGCCGCCCCAGACTTCGCCGGCGCCGATGTGCGTGTCCTTCGTCACCACCGCGCCGGCCGAGACGATGGCGTTGTCGCCGATGCGCACGCCCGCCATCACCACCGCCTTGGCGCCGATGGTGACGGTGTCGCCGACGACGACGGCTTTCAGTTCCAGCCTGTTGCCCTCGATCACGTGCGCGAAGATCACCGCGTCGTGGCCGATGATGGTGTTGCTGCCGATGCGCGTGAGCGGCGGGTCGAGCAGGGCGCCGGCGCTGTAGGTGTTGGCGCCCAGTTCGGCGCCGAGCGCCAGATAGATCAACCGCACGATCGGCACCGGGATGAAGTGCGTGCGGATCAGCGAATTGAACAGCAGCAGGTAAAACAGGATGTTGACGTTGGCGGCCAGTTCGTGGCGCGAGTTCTCGGCCACTTCGCCCTCGCGCAGCGGCATGATGAACAGGAAACAGCGGTAGACCGCGAAGGCCGCCAGATAGGTCAGCAGCACGGCCGCCAGCAACAGCGTCACGCCGCGAAAGTCGCCCAGCGGCACGCCGCCCAGCAGCAGCGCGGTGGCGCCCAGGCCCAGCGCCAGGATCAGCGCCAGCAGGCCCAGGAAGACGGCGATCTGCAACGGTTTGATGGCGCGCATCAGCGGCTCCCCGCCGGCGGGCCGACCAGCAGTTCGTTGAGCGGCTTGCGGATCGAGCGCGCCGCCGCCGGCGCGCCGGCGCCGATGCGGCCCATGAACACGGCCGTCTCCCACACCTGCTTGCCGACCAGCAGCTCGCCCTGTCGCGCCAGCTCGGCCGCGCGCTGCTGCATGCCCGGCGTGCCGGAAAACACGCGGCCGTCGCGCACGTAGCGGGAAAAGATCAGCGGCGTCAGCTCCGGCTGCAATTGCAGGCCCTGCGCCGTGGCCGTCAGCCAGAAGCGCTGCATGGCCCGGCCCGCCGCCACGTAGTCGTCGATCCTGTGCGGGCGGTGTTCCGCCGTCAGCACGAAGTGGGCGGCGCAGGCCAGGCCGGGTATCAGGTCCATCTGCACGCGCGGCGCCACCGTGCCAGCCAGCCAGGTGTTGAAGAATTCCACGCGGCGCCAGTCGCGCATGATCCAGCGCATCAGTTTGGCGGTCAGCGCGTCCACGCCCAGCGCCTGGTCGGGCATGCGGTCCTCGCTGTAGCGGGCGTTCCATTCGATGACGGCCTGGTGCACCTGGTGCGCCTCCGGCATCGTCAGCCGCAGCTTGGCGTTGCGGTACATCAAACGCGCCGCCGCCGCGCGCTGGCGGCCTTCGAGCCAGGTCACGCCGAAGCCCGGCGGCAGCGCGGCGGCCAGCGCGGTCTTCTCGGTCGTCGTCAACGGGCGCCGGCTCAGCGGCCGGCGCTGCACGCTGCGCGGCAGGATGAAGTCGGCCAGCGGATCGGCTTCCAGTCGCGGCGCCGGCACGAAGTCGACGATGAACGTCGGGCGCGCCTCGGGCGCCTCCGGCCGGCGCGTGGCTTGCATCTCGAGCCCGAAGCCGCTGGCAGCGATGGCCATCGTTTCGAGCAGCGCGCCGAGCGAGATCTGGCTCGGGTGGCCGTCCAGGTCGTAGACGCAGTGGTCGCGCGTGTCGTGGCCGTGCACGATCAGGCGGCGCGTGTCGAGGATCTCGAAGCGCCACGGCTGGGTGTTGTCGCCGCTGGGCGCCCAGCGCGCCAGCTCGAGGATCTGTTCCAGGGTGGCGTCCAGATGTTGTTCCATCTTGCTCATGATTCATCTCCAGGGCGGCGCCGCCTGGCCAGCATCATCGCCAGCCGTTGCAGCGGGTGGCGGTTGCCGCCGGGACGCCAGGTGCGCACCAGCTTGTTGCGATAGCCGTCGAACTGATAGCCGCGCGGCGCGGCCAATATGTCGCCGCGGTTGAGCATGATCTTGAGCGCCTCGGTGGCGGCGGCACCGGCGCACAACTCGCAGCCCATGATGGTGGAGGGGCCGCGCTTCTCCTTCAGATTGATGCTGGACGGATCGACCAGATAGCGGCCGTGCAGTCCGGCCGGCGCCAGCCCGACCAGGAAGCGCAGCGCCTTTTCGTCGTCGGGCAGGTTGCCCCAGCCGAAGTATTCCTCGAACGTCATTTCCCCCGGCATGAAATTGAGCACGGCCGTGCCCATGCCGAGCGGCGCGGCCGTGATGGCCGGAATGCCGAGCTTGGCGCAGGCGGCGAAGGTGGCCTGGCGCGCGCCGAAGGCGAAGAAGTCCAGGCCGTCGACATACAGGTCGACGCCCTTGAAAAACCGGCGCATGTTGACGTCGTCCACGCCGGTCGGAAAGCTGGTGATCTGCAATTCCGGATTGATATCGCGCGCCATCGTCTCCAGCACCTCGACCTTGGGCAGGCCCAGGGTCGACATGTTGGCGCCGATCTGGCGGTTGAAATTGGCGATGTCGAAGGTGTCGAAATCGGCGATGTGGAACGCGCCCACGCCCAGCCGCGCCAAGGTCAGCAGATGAAAGCCGCCGACGCCGCCGAGTCCGGCGATGGCGATGCGCTTTTCCTTGAGCAGCGATTGTTCGGCCGGCGTCACCCAGCCGAGGTTGCGCGCGAACGCGTGGTGGTAAGAGAAGGTCTGTGCCATGTGTCTCCCGGGAACTGCCGCCATGCGGCTCAAGGAGTTTGGACAGATGAGGTAAATCAAAAGTTCCGCAAAAAGTATGGAATCGACGAAAAAAAACCGAAAAAAAAAGCCGGTTCAACAGAACCGGCCTTGGCCACTCACATCAGCAACAACCGCCGCGCTTGCCGGCGCCGCCGTAGCGCGCCTCCTGGCGCTCGCGGAAGAATTCCTCGTACGTCATCATCGGCTCGTCGGGATGGGTGGCTTCCCGATGGCTGACATAGGTGTCGTAGTCGGGCAGGCCCATCATCAGGCGCATGCTCTGCCCGAGATAGCGGCCCGCCTTGGCGATATCGCCCAACATCATTGCACCTTGGCCAACACCATCGGGCTTTCCATGGCGGTCGGCTTGCTGTTGGCGCGCGCCAGCATCACGGTGCGGATGCCGAACACCAGCACGCTGAGCACGACGATGACGAAGAAGCCGGCCAGCGACGCGTCCAGATAATCGTTGAACACGATCTGGTGCATCTGCGCCACCGACTTGGCCGGCGCCAGCAGCTTGCCCTCGTCGAGCGCGGCCTGGTACTTGGCCGCGTGCGACAGGAAACCGATTTTCGGGTTGGCGTCGAAGATCTTCTGCCAGCCGGCCGTCAACGTGCACAGCAGCAGCCAGATGGTCGGCACGATGGTGACCCAGGCGAACTTGCCGCGCTTCATCTTGAACAGCACGCAGGTGCCCAGCATCAGCGCGATCGCCGCCAGCATCTGGTTGGCGATGCCGAACAGCGGCCACAAGGTGTTGATGCCGCCCAGCGGATCGACCACGCCCTGGTACAGGAAGTAGCCCCAGGCCGCCACGCACAGCGCGGTCGCGGTCAGGTTGGCGAACACGTTCTCGGTCTTTTTCATCGACGGCACGAAGGCGCCGAGCAAATCCTGCAGCATGAAGCGGCCGGCGCGGGTGCCGGCGTCGACGGCGGTGAGGATGAACAGCGCCTCGAACAGGATGGCGAAGTGGTACCAGAAGGCCATCATGGCCTGGCCGCCGATCACGTTCGACAGGATGTGGGCCATGCCGACCGCCAGGGTCGGGGCGCCGCCGGCGCGCGAGATGATGCTGTGCTCGCCGACATCCTTGGCGGTCTGGGTCAGCATCTCCGGCGTGACATAGAAGCCCCACTGCGAGATCGCGTGCGCGGCGGACTCGGCCGTGGTGCCGATCAGCGCGGCGGGAGAGTTCATGGCGAAGTAGATGCCCGGCTCGATGGTCGAGGCGGCCACCAGCGCCATGATGGCGACGAACGATTCCATCAGCATGGCGCCGTAGCCGATGAAGCGGGCGTGGCTTTCATTCTCGATCATCTTGGGCGTGGTGCCCGACGAGATCAGCGCGTGGAAGCCGGACACGGCGCCGCAGGCGATGGTGATGAACAGGAAGGGGAACATCGAGCCGGACCAGACCGGGCCGGTGCCGTCGATGAATTGCGTGATCGCCGGCATTTTCAAGTAGGGGGCGACGAACAGGATGCCCAGCGCCAGGCCGACGATGGTGCCGATCTTGAGGAAGGTCGACAGGTAGTCGCGCGGCGCCAGCAGCAGCCACACCGGCAGCACCGAGGCGACGAAGCCGTAGCCGATCAGCATCCAGGTCAGCTCGGTGCCGGTGAAGTTGAACATCGGCGCCAGCGCCGGATTTTCCTGCACGTACTGGCCGCCGAAGATGGCCGCCATCAGCAGCACGAAGCCGATGATCGATACCTCGCCGATGCGGCCGACGCGGATGTAGCGCGAATACACGCCCATGAACAGCGCGATCGGGATCGTCGCCATCACGGTGAAGCTGCCCCACGGCGAGCCGGTCAGGGCTTTGACGACGATCAGCGCCAGCACCGCCAGGATGATCACCATGATCATGAAGGTGCCCAGCAGCGCGATCATGCCGGGGATTTGCCCCAGCTCCGATTTGATCAGGTCGCCCAGCGAGCGGCCGTCGCGGCGCATCGAGATGAACAGCACGATGAAGTCCTGCACCGCGCCGGCGAACACCACCCCGGCCAGTATCCACAGCATGCCGGGCAGATAGCCCATCTGCGCGGCCAGCACCGGCCCGACCAGCGGACCGGCGCCGGCGATGGCGGCGAAGTGGTGGCCGAACAGCACGTATTTATTGGTCGGCACGTAGTCGAGGCCGTCGTTCATCTTGGCGGCCGGCGTCATGCGCTTGTCGTCCAGCCCCAGCACCTTGTCGGCGATGTACAGGCTGTAATAGCGGTAGGCGATCAGATAGACGCACACGGCGGCGATGACGATCCAGATCGCGCTGACGGACTCGCCGCGCTTGAGCGCCACCACGCCCAGCGCGGCGGCGCCGCACAGGGCCAGCGCCGCCCAGCCGAGCTTGCTGGCCAGGGTCTGGGGTGTACTAGTGGGTAATGATTTCATGCTTCCTCCAAGGGTAGTTCCTGCACTTCGTCTGATGCCGCCCTGCTTGGCCGGGTTAATCCTTGTCAATCCGGTATCGTGGCAGCTTATGGCGAGTATTCATGAGACTGATAATCGGCGCAAGCGCAGCACTACGCAGTCGTGGTAGGTAGTACTACGTACGGTATGGCGCGCGCGGGGGCGTAAAATCGCGGGGATCGGATAATCGGATGGGCGGTCTCTCATGAAGTTGCGGCAAAAAGTCATATTCCTGGCCATCACGCCGCTGATCCTGGCGCTGTGCGCGATCGCGCTGGCGGTGCGGCACCAGTCGGTGTTGCTGGCCCAGCAGCAGCGCGACACCATCCAGCAGGCGTATCTCAGCAGCAAGGAGGCCGAGCTCAAGCATTACGTCGCGCTGGCCTCGCATTCGATCTCGCACCTGTACAATTCCGGCCGCAACGATCCGGCGACCCTGGCGGAGGCCAAGCGCATCCTGTCCTCGCTGAGCTACGGCGACGACGGTTATTTTTTTCTGTACGACATGAACGGCAACACCCTGATGCATCCGCGCCAGCCGGAGCTGGTGGGCCGCAACCTGTTCGAGCTGCGCGACGCGCTGGGACGGCCGACGATACAAAACCTGCTGCAGCGCGCCCGCGCCGGTGGCGGGCTGGAGCGCTACATGTGGATCAAGCCGTCGACCCGCAAGCCGGTCGCCAAGCTCGGCTACGTGGTGGCGATGCCGAACTGGGGCTGGATGATGGGCACCGGCATCTATCTCGACGATGTCGACCGCGCGCTGGCCAAGATCGACATCCAGCAATCGGGCAACATCCACAACACCATGCTGTGGATCGCCGCCATCGCCATCGCCGCCTCGGTGACGGTGGCCAGCAGCGGGCTGGCGCTCAACATCAGCGAATTCCGCGTCGCCGACGCCAAGCTCAGGGTGCTGGCGCAGCGGGTGGTCGAATCGCAGGAGGAGGAGCGGGCGCGGCTCTCGCGTGACTTGCACGATGGTATCAGCCAGTGGTTGGTGTCGATCAAGCTGCAGATCGAGGCGGGCATGATCCGCTTGTCGTCGGACCAGCCGGAACAGCGCCAGGCCGCGCACGCGGTGTTCGAGCACGCGGCCGGGCAACTGAGCAACGTGATGGGCGAGGTGCGCCGCATCTCGCACAACCTGCGCCCGGCCATCCTGGACGACCTGGGACTGGCGGCCGCGCTGCACCACCTGGGCCAGGAATACACGCTCAGCAGCGGCACGCCGGTGCGCTTCGAGGCCAGCGGCATCACCGACGGCCTGGCCGACGTCGCCAACACGGTGCTGTTCCGCATCGCCCAGGAGGCGCTGACCAATATCGAGCGCCACGCCGGCGCCAGCGCCATCGAGATCGGCCTGACCGGCGACGGCAAGGGCGTGAACCTGCGCATCAGCGACGACGGCGTCGGCTTCGACGCCGAGGGCATCGCGCTGCATCCCAAGCACGGCATCGGCTTGCGCAATATGATGGAGCGGATGGACGCCATCGGCGGCCGTTTCGAGATCGTCTCCTCGTCGGACGGCACGGTGCTGAGCGCCTACGCCGCCAACAGTAGCTGAACAAAGCCGTGACAACGGCTAATATGGATCATTGAAGCAATTAATAAAGCACCGGGAAGAAGCACCATGACCTCTACAATCAAAATCCTGCTGGTCGACGACCATCCCCTGGTGCGCGACGGCCTGCGCGCGCGGCTCGAGGCGATGCCGCAGTTCGAGGTGGTGGCCGAGGCGGGCGGCGCGGCCGAGGCGCTGGAGCAGGCGGCCCAGTGCACGGTCGACCTGGTGCTCATGGATATCAATATGCGCGGCACCAACGGCATCGAGGCGACCGCCCAGTTCAAGCAGGCGTTCCCGCGCATCGCCGTGCTGATCCTGTCGATGCACGACAAGCTCGAATACGTGTCGCAGGCGATCCAGGCGGGCGCGCGCGGCTACGTGCTCAAGGACGCGCCCGGCAAGGACATCGTCGTCGCCATCGAGACCGTCATGTCCGGCGGCATCTACTACAGCGCCGCGCTGGCGCGCCAGCTGGCGCAGCCGCAGAACCAGGACAACCAGCTGACCTCGCGCGAGCACGAGGTGCTGCGCCACATCGCCAACGGCGAATCGAACAAGCAGATCGCCCGCGCGCTCGACCTCAGCGTGCGCACCGTCGAGACCCACCGGCTCAACATCAAGCGTAAGCTAGGCATCGAAGGGCAGGCCGAATTGATCCGTTTTGCCGTCCAGCACGCCCAGTGACATAACTTTCACCATGATTCTTTGTTTAGATGCAACAAAATCGAGTCGTAGCTCTAATACTGTTGAGCAATTTCTAATATTCCGTGTTTGTCCGGCAATATCTGATATATTCTAACTGCTTAGAAAATTGCAATTGTATAAAAAGAAAAATGTTTTTGTGTGCAGTCAGTTGTTCCTATACTGGTCATATTGCAAATTACTCTACTGCCCCATGGTATTTTTTTGCTCTGACGTCATAGTCGAACGATCGCTGCGCGTACAACCCTCGATGAGAAATTGATGTCCGCGCCAGATACTAGCCCGTTCCCCCTCGTGGAATTCCAAGCGGTGTCCAACGCTCGCAACGAGTGGGTGGCGCTGACTTTCGAATTGTCCGCCGACGCGGGTGACGCCTTCCAGTCCACGCTGACCCTGTTCCGGACCCCCGACGTGTTCGCCGCGCTGGCGCCGCTCGACTGCATCGTGCCGGTGCCCGATCCGGCGTCGCTGGAACTGTCGCAACTATCGATCCTGCCGCCCAGCCGCGTGATCCTGCGCGTGCCGGCGCAACACTGCGCCGACGTGCCGGTGCAAAAAAAACTCGCCACCGTCGCCGAGGCCGGCTATCGCATCATGATCGAAGGCGTGGCCGCCGGCTCGGCCGCCACCATGTGCGGCGCCACCTCGCTGATGGTGGACGCCTCGGCCAGCCTGCCGCCGGTGCTCGCGCTCATCGCCCAGCCCGGCCCGCACCTGGCCGCCGGCATGCACAGCGAGCTGCGCATCGCCGAATGCGCGCACGCCGGTTTCCACTGGTTCAGCGGCGACTACGCGCTGCATCCGTCGCGCGAGACCGCCAACGACGGCACCTCGCGCAAGCGGCTGCTGGCGCTGCTCGGCCTGCTGGCGCGCGACGCCGACTCGCGCGAGCTCGAAGTGCTGCTCAAGCAGGACCCGGCGCTGTCCTACCACCTGTTAAAACTGGTTAACTCGGCCGCCTTCGCGCTCAGTTCGCCGATCCACAGCTTCGGCCAGGCGATCAACGTGCTGGGGCGGCGCCAGCTGCAACGTTGGCTGCAATTGCTGCTCTACGCGCGGCAGCAGGACGACGGCCTGGCCAACCCGCTGCTGCCGCTGGCGGCGGTGCGCGCGGCCCACATGGAAGCGCTGAGCAAATCGCTCGGCTGGGACCGCGACCAGCAGGACATGGCCTTCGTCGCCGGCGTGTTCTCGCTGCTCGATGTGCTGCTGGGCATGTCGATGACGGAAATCGTCGCCGCGCTCAGCCTGGATCTGGATGTCGTCATGGCGCTGCTGGACCGGGGCGGCCCGCTGGGTGAATTGCTCAGCCTGGTCGAACACCACGACCGCGACGCGCTCGACAAGGCCGGCATCGGCGCCGACACCTACTGGCAAGCGCAGTTGCAGGCCTACCACTGGGCCATCCAGGTCAGCAGGAATCTATAACCTATGGCCGACCATCCCGTCTCCGACTTCCTCAACCACAGCGCCGCCGTCTGCGACGCCGTGCTGCGCCTGCGCGGCAGCGCCATGGCCGAGGAACTGGGACGCATCGTCCGCATCGTCACCAACAGCCCGCTGGGCGAATACCTGCCGGCCGACGCCGTCTCGCTGCTGGTGGCGCCGCCGGTCGAGGAAGTCGTCGCCGCCAACGACGCCGCCGTCCCCAGCCTGACGCAGGACATCTGGTTCGAGGACCGCTATTTCGGCCGCTTCACCGTCTCCGGACGGCTCGGCTACAGCGACGCCGACCGCCAGCACCTGGCCAGCCTCGCCACGCTGGCCGGCAGCGTGCTGCAAGTGCACTCGCTGGCGCAGCGCAGCACCCACGCCTACGTGCAGGTCGAATCGCAGCTGCAGCACCAGGCGCAGATTCTCGACCACATCCACGAATCGGTGGTGACGATGGACATGAACGGCTTCATCCTCAGCTGGAACAAGGGCGCGGAACGGCTGTTCGGCTACACCTCGGTGGAAGCGGTGGGGCGCAACATCCTGTTCCTGTACGACGAGGAAGACATCGACGCCCACGACCCCTTCCTCGAGCAGGGCGGGCGGCTGATGGAAGTGCGGCGCAAGAAAAAATCGGGCGAAGTGTTCTGGGCCAGCCTCTCGCTGTCGCCGCTGTGCGACCTCAACAAGCGATCGATGGGCCTGATCGCCTACCTCACCGACATCACCGAGCGCAAGCTGGCCGAAGAGCGCATCCACCACCTGGCGTACTACGACGCGCTGACCAACCTGCCGAACCGCACCCTGCTGACCAAGCTGGTCGACCAGGCCCTGATGGTCGCGCAGCGGGGCAAGCTGCAAGGCTGCGTCCTGTTCATCGACCTCAACCGCTTCAAGATGATCAACGACACGCTCGGGCGCAAGATCGGCGACGAGTTGCTGTGCGAAGTGGCGCGCCGCTTCCGCACGGTGCTGCGCGACCAGGACCTGGTGGCGCGGCTGGGCGGCGACGAATTCGCCATCGGCCTGTTCGACCTCGGCCAGCACTTCGAAGCCAGCATGGTCGCGCAAAAACTGCTGGGTACGCTCAACAGCCCGATCATGATCGACGGCCATGATTTACGGGTCGGCGGCAGCATCGGCATCAGCGTCTATCCGCAGGACGGCGACGACGCCGAAACCTTGCTGCGGCTGGCCGACATCGCCATGTACCGCGCCAAGCAGGAGGGCGGCGTCAACGGCGACCACGTCGCCTTCTACAGCCAGGACATGAACCAGGGCATGCAGGAGCGCATGCGCATCGAAACCGGGCTGCGCCACGCGCTCGGCAACGGCGAGCTGCTGCTGCACTACCAGCCCAAGTTCTCCATCGACACCGGCAAGATCATCGGCGCCGAAGCGCTGGTGCGCTGGCGCCATCCGGAGCGCGGCCTGGTGCCGCCGGTCGAGTTCATCCCGCTGGCCGAGGCCACCGGGCTGGTGGTGCAGGTGGGCGAATGGGTGCTGGAGGCGGCCTGTTCGCAGGCCAAGCAGTGGAAGGACGCCGGCTTGCCGCCGATACGGCTGGCGGTCAACGTGTCGGCGCGCGAGTTCACCGCGTCGCTGCCAGGGCGGGTGATGGATACGCTGAACCGGTACGGGCTGGAGCCCTCGTGGCTGGAGCTGGAGATCACCGAGAGCACGCTGATGCACAACATCGACCGCGTGATCGGCATCATGGACCGGATCACGGCGCTGGGCGTGACGTTGTCGCTGGACGATTTCGGCACTGGGTATTCGAGTTTGTCGTATCTGAAGCGGTTCCCGATCGACACGTTGAAGATCGACCGCTCGTTCACGATCGGCATTCCCAGCGACGCCAACGACTGCGCGATCGCCAACACGATCATCAGCATCGCGCAGCAGTTGAAGCACAAGGTGATCGCCGAGGGCGTGGAAACGGTCGAGCAACTGGCGTTCCTGAAGAATTCCGGCTGTGACGAGGTGCAGGGCTATCTGTTCTCGCAGCCGCTGGAGGCTGCGGCCTTCGAGCTGGCGCTCAGGGAGAACTGGACGCCGGGGCAAGCCAGCAGGGCCGCCTGATGCGTCTGTGACCGCATGCGCCGCATGTGCCGAGTGTCACGTAGGGCGGATTAGGCGGAACGCCGTAATCGGCCATGAGCCGCCAATGCAGCATTTCCGGACTGCGAAGGGCGATTCCCCATCGACGGGTTGAATTCTGTATAATGCTGCGCCATAGGAAGCGTGGCCGAGTGGTTGAAGGCAGCAGTCTTGAAAACTGCCGACGGTGTGAGCCGTTCGTGAGTTCGAATCTCACCGCTTCCGCCAGTAAGTGTTATAAGCCCTTGATTTCAAGGGTTTTTTTTCATCTGATCAATTTCTACCCACATGTGTACCCACAGGGTAGATGTTGCCGCAAGCTGTCTTCTATGCAGCATCAACTACCGAAAAATCTGGCGAGCATCACGCCACCGGCCTGGGCCGTGTGTCATCGAAGCTCCATGCCCACTGGACGGAGCCGAGGTGGTGCACTGGCCGCGCCACACCGCGACGCCCGGCGAATGTACGGTTTCGTGGAGATGCGATGATTCGGCCATCGATCAAATGCTGCGGATGGCACGGCGTCGGCGGAGCCGTTTCGTCCACCCCTTTGCGGCTATGGAAAATCTATTTGAGGCGCTTTAGCGTAGGGTCCATTTTTTGAACTACCGTATCTGCCCAGGCCAACCACCTCGTCGTTTCGTCACTTAGTTTTTTCTGCTCGACAGTGGCGACTTGCTTTATGTGTTCCAAGTAGTCTTGAATAAGAGCTGCTTTTGTCCACTCCTCCGCCTGGTGCGACCGCAACCGCTTTTGCGTTCCTCTTCCTGTGGCCGAAGACGCTGAAGGAAGCGTTCCTGCGCCTGTCGTGCACCATAGCGACATCGGGCATCGCCGGGCCGTTCCTGGTCATCGCGGTGCACAGCTGGTGGCCGGCATGGCGCCGAAGGACCTGGCCAAGGCCATCATCAAGGCCGGTATCGAGTTTGATCAGCTGACCACCGCCGCGCTGCGGGCCGGCGTCGACCTGCAGAACACGCGCATCGTCGAGCTCGGAAAGGAGAAGCTGGCCGCCGAGAAGCGCGGCGCCGCCGCCCAGCAACTCGCCGCAGTGAATGGCCGCCGCTTCGACGGCGCCCTGGCCAAGCTCGCCGGCGCGCGCGACCACGTGCGACGAGGCCATGCCGGCCGCCAACCAGCTGCTGAAAGATGTCAAATGAGACACCAAATCGCGCGACAAATTATTCCAAAAATTATTCCTGCACTTGTCTCAGCGCTGCTGGCCGGCTGCACCACGGCACCGCCGCCGGCGACGCAGATCGTCGAGGTTCCCATCTACACCCCATGCGTGAAGGCCATGCCGCCGGCGCCAGCGTTCAGGTTCGACAAGCTGTCGCTGGACGCGCCGCCTGGCGAGAAGGTCTTGGCGCAGGCCAGCGACTGGCTCCTCGGCCGCAAGTACGAGCTGCAGCTGGAGGCGTTGCTGGCCGGCTGCCTGTGAGGCTTGAATCACTTGCGGGTGAAATCAACATTTATCGCCCAAGATAGGGCATTTGAACTACGACTTCGAATGGAATCGATAGATTCGTTGGGAAAAAGAAATCCACCACGAGTATCTGGATAGTTACTGACACAGTTAGTGGTTTAATCAAGCCTGCGCATGAGCTGGTTCCGCAACTTACCTGAATGTTCGGTGGATATGGGCCGGGTGTTATTTCGGCCAGCATCATCGTGATCATCTGATTTGCCACGGATGCAGCGAGCGGGGCGCGCTCGGGATTGGTAATCTCGGCCACTGGAATCCGGCTGAGGTAACGAGCGGCGCTCTGCGCTGCATTGTGCGAAATCGTGTAGTGGTAGAAAACCCTGCCGTAATACAGAGGAACGATTAACAGCATCACCAAAAAAGGCATAACTAGTGCGAACTCTACGGCCGCCATGCCTTGAGATCGTTTTTGGTTTCGGGCACATGGAGTCACGGCTAAATCCTTTTTCTAGCGTTGGGGCGCCGGAACCGAGTGCATCCGAGCGGCGATGGAAATTCGATGATATCGGCGAAATTTCCCATGTGCATTGAGGTGAGTCTAGTAGCCGCGCATACGCAGCATGCAGGGCAACACTGCGGATGTCATCGCCACAAATACGATGATCTCAGCAGGTGTCGGTGGCGTTAGTTCCGTGCTTGCGGGCGGCGATTTTGCGACCGGGGCACGCTCTGCCGCGTATGGCTATCTGTTCAACTGCCTGGCGCACGAGTGCTGCGCTGAGGCTTATAACCGTGACAAGGCTGACTGGAATTGGACCAAAAAATGAGGTTGAGAGCGGTAATGACCGGAGTGTTGGTGACAGCGCTGATGCAGGCATGGTTCCACTCCCGCAATCAAAAAAACAGCCTAGAAGCTGTAAACAAAAATTACTTGTATAACAGGTATTTGACGGATACCTGTTATAAGCGTAATCTGTAAATATTCGTTATAAAGGTAAACTGCGGGTATCCCATGAGGCAAATTCTGTCGCTCTCCAAACAGCTTGGTCCGCTTATCCAGTCGGCGCGCAAGTCCGCAGGGCTGTCGCAGACGCAGCTGGCGCAACGCCTGGGAATCAGCCAGAGCCGCATCTCGGCGATGGAGCTTGATCCGGGATCGATCAACGTCGAGCAGTTACTGGCCCTGCTAGCCGCGCTGAATCACGAGGTGCTGGTGCAGCCGAAGACAAGCGTCGCCGAGGAGCGTGGTCCGAACACGCCGGAATGGTAAGCCATGGGACGCAAATCGCATTCGCGGTCGCTGTCGGTGTGGAGCAACGGTGAGCGCGTCGGAACCTGGACCATCCCGCCGCGTGGCGAAATGCAATTCCTTTACGATAAATACTGGAGAAAATCGGCGATAGGACGGCCATTGTCGCTATCGCTGCCCTACACCGGCGATCAGCCATTACGGGGCGATGTCGTCCGCGATTTCTTCGACAATCTCCTTCCCGACAGCGAGCCGATACGCAAGCGCCTGGCGTCACACTACAAGCTCGCCTCCATCGAAGCATTCGACTTGCTGCAAGAAATCGGTCGGGACTGCGTTGGCGCGGTCCAGTTGCTGGAGGAGGACGAGGCACCGAGCGACGTCAAGCGCATCGAAGGCAGTCCCATGTCCGAGGAGGACGTTGAGCGACACTTGATCCAGTTGACGCAGTCGGGACCGTTAAGACGCCGCGAGGACGCCGACGACCTGCGCATCTCGCTCGCGGGCGCGCAGGAAAAGACCGCGCTGCTGTGGCACAACGGCGGCTGGATGCTTCCGCATGGCTCGACGCCCACCACGCACATACTCAAACTGCCGTTGGGCTTGGTCGGCCACCGCAAGGCCGACTTGAGCGCATCGGTCGAGAACGAATGGCTGTGCATGAACTTGCTGGCGGAATTCGGCCTGCCGGTCGCCAACACCGCCATCTTAAATTTTGGTACTCAAAAGGTGTTAGGCGTCGAGCGCTTCGACCGAAAAATGCACTCGTCCGGAAAATGGATCATGCGCCTGCCGCAGGAAGACTTCTGCCAAGCCCTTGGGGTCCCGCCGCATCTGAAGTACGAGAGCGACGGCGGTCCCGGCCTGTCTGAATTGGCGGCGGTGCTGCGCGGCTCCGAGCGCGCGGAGGAAGACTTGACCACGCTGCTGACCAGCCAAGTGCTGTTCTGGTTGATGGCCGCGCCGGATGGACATGCCAAGAACTTCAGCATTCACTTGTTGCCCGCAGGTCGCTACGCGCTTGCACCCTTATACGACGTCATGTCGATCTGGCCGATTGAAGGCCGCGGCCCGAATCAATATTCGCTTCACAACGCCAAGCTTGCGATGGCCTTGTTGGGCAAGAATAAACACTACCGCTTCGCAGACGTGCAGCGCAGGCACTTCAACAGCACTGCCGCCAAGTGTTTCCTACGCGCCGATGCCGAAGATGTTATCGAAAGCGTGCTAGCGCGAACCTCGGGCGCGATCGAGGCAGTAGCGGCACGGTTACCATCCGGCTTTCCCGTCCGAGTTGCGGAAACGGTCTTCGCAGGGATCAAACGATCGGCACAGCAATTGGGCGCCGGTTGATCCCAGGCGCTTACAATTCGAGAGTGTTCTTTCAAGCGCGATTCTTGCGGCGCCGTGCGATCAAGCCGGTCATGGCCAGCCCTGCCAGCATGAGGGCGTAGCTGGATGGTTCAGGGACGGCGGAGATGGTGACGGTAATACGGTCCGGCGTGCCGCCGAACATCGTACTGATGTCCGGACCGGTGATATCGTTTGTGAAGTAGAAAGAGGCGCTCTTGTTGAACTCAGCGCCGCTCACGTCTTGCGAGAAGGTTTGAGACTGGTTGAAACTTCCCGTCGGAACAAACGCTGCGGAATAGCTGCTTGCATATGTCTGTACTTGCGACACCTGGACACCGCCTGTCACGCCCAACATGCGGCTCGACACTTCAGCGCCATTGATGTTGCTCGAAAGCGCGCTTGAAATGAGCTGGCTCCCATTGACGGTCGCGTTGGCGCTGAAGGTCTTGGTGTGGCCGTTGACGGTGACCGTGACGGTGTATCCCGGACCGTTGCCGTACAGCTCAGTTGCGGAACCTGCGGTGTTGCTGAACTCCCACTGCGCCGGGTCGGTGCTGACGGTAATCGTTTCCGTGTACGCCAGGCCAGTCAAGTCCCGTCCAATCCAGGAACCCGTGTCCGGTATGTCGCCAAAAAGTTGCAAGTGGTCATATCCATAGTCGATACGGCCGGTTGTGGTGAGGGTCCAGGTTTGTGCTTGTGCCTGGCTGCAGAAGGCGCTCAGCGCCAGGAGGGCGCTTGCAGCGAATAATTTGATAGTCATGTTTGCTTTTCGTAGAGGTGGGAAGAGACCGCGAACAACCATGACAATGGTGGCCGGACGGTGGCGTTGCGCCACCAAGCTTAGCCCGCTTGCTGCGGCGGGCCAAAGCGCCCCAGACGGCCAGGCCGGCGAGAGCATCGGGGCCGTCGTGCAGCGACAGCCAGCTCGCGTATATTCGAGCTCGGCATAATGGTTTCGTTGATATTCAGATCACAATAATATCATTAAGCCATGCGAGACGAAATTTTAATTTTGATAATTTCACTGTGCAGCAGGTACGTTGCGAACTCCTCTATAGCGAAGCGTCGTCGAGTTGGACGAGATAATCGATGACAGCGGGGCCGGCCGCCGGTTCGCTGCTGGCCGCGCCCGATGCGTCGGCACGATAGCCGCGTGTCGCGCCGGAGCGCAAGCTGGCGGATATCGACCATCGCATCGAGGAGTGTCGACTTCGATCCAGGACCGTACGGCGGGGGGGCGTCGAGTGGACCAGATTTCCGGTAGCGGCATGCGGAATACGCCGGCCTTTGCCATGGCCGACAGCGGTCAGCGATCTGATCCCGCACCGGGAGCGATGGCGTCAGTGCAGCATCACCGCCACGAGGTCGACCTCGGCAGTGGCGGGCATGAGGGTTGCCAACTGCGCGCTCAGTTCGCAATGGCGGAGCTGGCCGGGCGCCATCTTGTCGATGTGGTTCAGCACCTCGGCCGCTTCGGCCACCAGCGCCAGATCGTAGCCGCGCTTTTGCACGTGTGAAATTAGAATTTGCGCAGTGTTGAGCAAGATGCGCAGATTTCCCGGCAATTTCAACCGCGCGGCGCGCATCCACTCGACCGCCTCGTCCAGCTTGTCGGTCTTCCACAACAGCACGCCCCGGTTCATGATGTCGCTTGCCTCCTTGCGTGCGTTCGCGATCAGATTGGCTCCCTCTTCGTCCATCCCGGCGTACTCGAAAACTTTTTGCACCTCGTCGCGCACGGTCTTGTCGTCGTCGTTATTCTGGACGACGTAGCACAGCAGCTTGACCGCCGGCTCTTTGATGCCCACTTCCAGCAGCAGCGTGGCGATATCCATGCACGTGTTCGGGGAGGGCAGGACGGCGGCGGTGGCCGTGGCCAGCATCGCTTCGAGTTCCTCGGCGATGGCGGTGGCGCTACGTGTGTCGCCATTGTCCAGGCACACCAGCCCCTCCGTGATTTTGGCGCGCAGATCGCTGACGTCGCCCGCGAATTTCTTTTGCACCGTCGCGAGGATTTGCATGGCCTCCTTGGGGGCCTTTTTGATGCCGCACACGCGCGCCAGGCCGAAATAGGGATCGGCCGATCTGTTGATCGAATGTTCGCCGACGCTGATACATTTGCGGTAGGCTTTTTCGGCCGCGGCGACGTCGCCCAGCCTCAGTGCGACTTCCGCCAGCGTCTTTTGGCGCGGCGCCGAATTGGGCGAGAGCCGGGCCGCACGATCGAGCACGGCGCTGGCCTGCTCGGATTGCCCCAGGTGCTTGTGCGCGGTGGCGAGCTGGTCGTAGGCGTCGAGGTACAGGCCGTTGCCGGCGATGACATCCTGGAGCATTTGGCAGGCGCCGGCATAATCGCCGTCCTGCAGTCGGAGCTTGGCCAAGCCGGCCTTGGCCCAGGTGCAGTCGCGGTGGCACAACACGTTCTCAAAAATGGCGCGGGCGTTGTCGCGCTGGCCGCATTTGAGCAGCAGGGAGGCCTTCATGCGCAACAAATCGTTTTCATGCAGCTTGTTGTCGCCGATCTGCATGTCGCACAACATGGCCGCGTGGGCATAATCCTTGCGCGCATAGGCCAAATCGATTTTCCGGAATACCTGTTTTTTCTGCCACGCACGGTTCAGGCGGGTGGTGAGCATGCCCTCGGTGATGGGTTTGAGCAGATAGGCGTCCGGGCAGTGTTCGGCGGTGCCCATCACCGAATCGGAACTCTTCTCGGCCGAGACCATGATGAATATGCTGCTGGGCATGAGCGAATTGTTGCTGCGCGCCTCTTCCAGGATTTGCTGGCCGTTCCGCCCGCCGTCCAGGTGGTAATCGCACAAGATGACGTCGTAGCGCTTATTGGTAAGCATGGTCATCGCCTCCTGGCCGTCCATGGCCAGATCGATGTTCTTGGCGCCCATGTTGCGCAGGCTCTCCCGCAGCAATTGACGGATGCTGGCGCAATCGTCGACCACCAGGTAATGCTTCTCGGCCCAATTGACCGCTGGCGTGTCGGCAGCGCCTGGCGCTTTGCGGGTGGTCGTCTGGCTCATCATATTCCCTCTCGGATTCGGTGGCAGCCCGCCTGTATGCGACCCGTACTGTCAATATAGACTTACCTGACTATCCTGTCAACGACGCGGCCAATATGGCGATCACATGTTGCCCATGCTGGACGAAGTGACTATCCTGTCAACGCAAACTAGGCGCAACGGCGCGAAAAGAAGGGTGGAACATGTCGGACGTTTTGACCACGGGAGAGGCCGCGCGCATTTGCGGCGTCAATTTCCGGACCGTATCACGCTGGATAGAGCGCGGATTGCTGCCGGCGTACAAATTACCCGGCAGGGGCGACCGCCGGGTGTTGGTCGGCGAGCTGCATGAATTTATGCGGAAAAACGGCATCCCCGACCACACGCTGGCCGTTGTCCAGCCCAGGCGCGTGCTGATCGTCGATGACGAGCCGAACATGGCGCGCGCCATTGAACGTGTGCTGCGCGGCGCGGGCTTCGAGACGGCGGTCGCGTCGAACGGCTTCGAGGCCGGCGCCATGCTGCCCATCTTCAAGCCGGCGCTCATGACGCTGGATCTGCGCATGCCGGGCTTGGACGGCTTGGACGTGCTGCGTTTTCTGAAAAAAAACGAGCTGCCCGCGCCGTTGAAGACGCTCGTCGTCTCGGCCGACTCCGAGGAACGTCTGCAAATGGCGCTGGCGCTGGGTGCCCATGGCGTTGTTCGCAAACCGTTCACGAATGAGGAACTGCTGGCGGCGGTGGAGGAGATGCATGTGCGCTGAGTTGGCATCCGCCCAATAGCCCGGTTGCGTCGCTTGTTTTCACTTCTGGACCCGGATCAGGCGTGTCCTCGGGCCTCGCGGGCCTGTGCTGGTCAACGGCGATCACCGGCATCCACTGGATGACGCCCCAAGCAAGCTCCGGCACGATAAACAGCCAAAGCAGCGGCTCCCCGGTCGCATGCAACGCCCACATCATCCAGCTGCTGAACAGCACACGGGCCACGCCGTCGTAGCGCCCAAAGCGTTGCTGTGGATCGGTGACGCGCAGCACCGACCAGACCAGCACCACGCTACCGAGCAGACAGGCGAACAGCACGTGAAACGGCGCGAACGCCGGCAGGGCGGCGCCGCCCATCGCCTGATTGACCGCGTTGAGCTGCGCATGCGCCTGCGCGAACGTCCACGGCGTGGCGAACGGTGCCGTCACGGCCAGGTCGTAGACGGCGCTGGCGCGCACGATGTGGCGGAAAGTGTTGGTCGAGAAATGCATGGGTTCTCCTGGGTTATCTTTAAGTCATGCGACATGCTAAAGCCTGGAGTACACTCCAAGGTCAAGTCACAATGTGGGAAAGTTGATGCAAATCGGAGAAATGGCAGACGCCACCGGCCTGAGCCGCGATACCCTGCGCTTTTACGAGAAGCGCGGTCTGTTACGCGCGCGGCGCGGCGCCAACGGCTACCGCGACTATCCGCCCGAGACAGTGGAATGGCTGCGCTACCTCCGGTTGGCGCAGTCGCTGGGATTCACGCTTGCCGAGATCGAGGCCGACCTGCCGCTGCTGGTCGCGCCGGGTGCCTTGGCCGGGCAGCTGCGCGTCGCGCTGGAGCGCAAGCTGGCCGATATCGACCAGCGTATTGACGGTTTGCAGTCGCTGCGCGGCGAATTGTCACGCCGCCTTGGACAGGACATGTCGACATGTCCACTGCAAGCCAGCGATTCCGTTTGATCTTTCAGAACTTTTATGCTGCCGCGCTCTGCCAGACCATCCGGCAGTCGGCGCCAAGCGCACAGCCCAAGGCGTAGACTGACGGCCCGTCTACTGTTAAACCTCGAACTCACGACACCGACATAGGCCATTCACCCGATACCGCCTTACCAACATTCTCCCTACACTGGTTTCACTTACCCAACAAACCAAACGGAGAACGCCATGACCACCATCAAAACCTCGCTGCGCCTGCTCGCCATCGCAACCGCCTTCGCAGCCATCGTCCCGCAAGCCAGCGCTGCCGCCACCGACGCCAGCGCCAAACCCTCCGTCGTCATCGTCCACGGCGCCTTCGCCGACGGTTCCGACTGGGCCAAGGTGATCCCGTTGCTGCAGGCCAAAGGCATTAAGGTCACCGCCGTCCAGAACCCGCTTACCTCGCTGGCCGACGATGTCGCCGCAACGCGCCGCGCGATCGCGGCCCAGCCGGGCAAGGTCGTGCTGGTCGGCCATTCGTGGGGCGGCACCGTGATCACCGACGCCGGCCAGCACGACAAGGTGCGCAGCCTGGTGTACGTCGCGGCTTTCGCGCCCGACGCCGGCAAGTCCACCGCCGAAACCGGCGAGGGCTACCCCGCAGCCCCCGGCACCAAGCGCTTCGTCGCCGATGGCGAGGGCTTCCTGAGCCTGCCGGAAGCGGCGATGCGCGAAGACTTCGCCCAGGATGTGACGCCGGCCCAAGCCGCCGTCATGACGGCGACCCAGGGACCGATCCAGGCCAAGGCCTTCGCCGACAAGGTGACCGCCGCCGCCTGGACGAGCAAACCGTCGTGGTTCATCGTCAGCGCGCGCGACCGCATGATCGACCCGGGCTTGCAGCACGCGATGGCCAAGAAGATCGGCGCCAAGACCACCGAACTGCCGGCCAGCCACGTGCCGCAGCAGTCGCGTCCCGCCGAGGTGGCGAAGGTGATCCTCGACGCGGTCGCGGCAACCAAATAAGCAGGCATTTGGGTACTAGCGGGCGCAGCTGACATCCAGCGCGCCTTCGTCGGCCAGCCGGGACACCTGCTCGATCAGCGCGCGCATCTTCGGCTGGTTCTGGGTGCGCATGGGGAAGTAGAGGAACAGTCCGGATGTGGCGGGCACGAACTCCGTCAATACCCGCGCCAGTCGTCCGCACCGCACGTCATCATCGATTTCAAGGTCGGGCAGGTAGGCGATACCCATGCCCTGGCGGGCCCACTCGGCCAGCATCTGCGTATCGTTGGCGGTCAGGGCGGCGTCGGTGTCGAGCAGCAGTTCGCCGTCGTCGTCGGTCAATCGCCACGGCGGCAAGCGGCTGGAGGTGGAGAAGCGATACCGCAGCGTTTGATGCGCCAGCAGATCGCGTGGCCGCTCGGGGAGGCCGGAGCGCTCGAAGTAGCCCGGCGCCGATACGAGCGACCACGACAGCGGACGGCTGAGTTTGATGGCCACCATGTCCTGCGCGATCGCCTGTCCCAGCCGGATGCCGGCGTCGTAGCCCGCCGTCACCAGGTCGACCAGGCCGTCGTCGAGCGATAGATCGAAGGTGATGTCGGGGTAGGCGGCGCGTATGCGCGGCACCAGGAACCGGGCGACGAGAAACCCGAAGGCGCGCGGCGCGGTGAGGCGCAAGTGCCCGGACGGACGGCTCTGGAATCGCGACAACTCGTCGAAGGCCTCGTCGATCTGGCCGACCGCCGGCTTGAGCGCGGCCAGCAGGCCGGCCCCGGCGTCGGTCAACGAGACGCTGCGGGTGGTTCTGACGAACAGCGGCACGCCGTGCTTTTTTTCGAGCGCGCGCACGCCTTTGCTGACCGCCGTCGGCGTGATGTTCAGCCGCCGGGCCGCCTGCGTGAAGCTGAGTTCTTCCGCCACCGCGAGGAAGAGTCGAATCAAGTCGAGCGAACTCATAGCGATCGATTTTGAACCATTGGTTCATAGCGCATGTCCATTGTGGTCCTTTTTCTTCATGATGGCCGAATATACACTGGCTTCACACCTTTTAGGAGAATGACATGAACAAATTACCGCAAACCATCACCGAGTACGTCGAGGCCACCAACGCGCGGGAGCCAGAACGCGCCGCCGCATGTTTCCACGAGGATGCCACCGTCCACGACGAGGGCAGCACGCGGCATGGCCGTAAAGAGATCGCGGCATGGGTCGCCGAGACCGGCGAGCGCTACAGTGCCACGATGGAACCCACCGGCCTGGAGGAAACCGACGGCCGCCACATCCTGCGGGCGACCGTCCGGGGCAGCTTCCCGGGCAGCCCCGTCACGCTGAACTTCAACTTCCTGTTGCGCTCCGGAAGCATCCAGTCGCTGGAGATCAAGCCATGAGCCGCTATCTCTTCGAAGGCAAGCACGCGCTCGTCACCGGCGGCACCAAGGGGATGGGGGAGGCCATCGTCCGCAAATTGGTGGAGGAAGGCGCGAAGGTCATCGCCCCGGCGCGCCACTTGCCGCCGGAGCCGCTGGCCGGGGTCCGCTACCTCGAAGCGGACGTGTCCAGCGCCGAAGGGGCGGCTTACGTCGCCGACGCCGTCAAGCGCGAGTTCGGCCACCTCGATTTCCTTGTCAACAACGTGGGCGGCTCGTCCGCGCCCAGCGGCGGCGCGCTGGCGCTGACCGACGCGATGTGGGACGCGGCGCTCCAGGTCAACCTGATGGCGGCCGTGCGGCTCGACCGCGCCTTCCTGCCGGCGATGCTGGAGCGCGGCGCCGGCGCCATCGTCCATATCACGTCGATCCAGCGCCGGCTGCCGTTGTTCGAGTCGACCGTGGCGTACGCCGCCGCCAAGGCCGCCCTTGCCAACTACAGCAAATCGCTGGCCAACGAATTCGGCCCGCGCGGGATTCGCGTCAACGCCGTCTCGCCCGGCTTCATTGAAACCACCGCCGCACAAGCCCTGATTACTCGCATGGCGACACACAGGCAAGGCAGCGAGGACGAGGCGAGGGAGGAGCTCATGGCGTCGCTGGGCGGCATCCCGATCGGCCGTCCCGGCAGGCCGCACGAGGTCGCCGAGCTGGTGGCGTTTTTGCTGTCGCCGCTGGCGGCGTCGGTCCATGGCGCCGAGTTCGTGATCGATGGCGGCACGACACCGACCGTTTAGACAGCTTTTCCACGCGCCGTCGCTAGGTCAGGGCGGCATCCTTCACCCAACCATTGGATCCCACCATGAACAGTTCATCATCCCCCGAAGTCGAATTCGCGCAAGCGGTTCTCCGTAACCAGTCCACGCTCACCGGCGCGCTCAAAACCCACTACGACTTCATCGTCTGTGGCGCCGGCTCGTCCGGCTCGGTCGTCGCCGCGCGCCTGGCCGAGAATCCCGCCGTCAACGTATTGCTGCTGGAGGCGGGCGGCAGCGACGACGTCGACAGCGTCATCGAACCGGCGCAGTGGCCGCTCAACCTGGGCTCGGAACGCGACTGGGGCTTCATGGCGGAGCCGAACGCGCACCTCAACGGACGTTCGATCCCGATGAACATGGGCAAGGTACTGGGTGGTGGCTCCAGCATCAACGTGATGCTGTGGGCGCGCGGGCACAGCAGCGACTGGAACCACTTCGCCGCCGAGGCGGGCGACGACGCCTGGAACTACGAATCCGTGCTGAAGATCTACCGCCGCATCGAGGACTGGCACGGTCCGGCCGATCCGGAGCGGCGCGGGCAGGGCGGTCCGGTCTACGTGGCGCCGGCCCACCAACCGCAGCCAACGGCGACGCTGATGCTGGAGGCCGCTCGCTCGCTCGGCATCCCCACCTTCGACAGCCCGAACGGCGCGATGATGGAGGGCGACGGCGGCGCCGCGATCAACGACCTGCGTATCCGCGATGGCAAGCGGCTGTCCGTCTTCCGCTCGTACACCTACCAAAAGATGGCGCAGCCCAACCTGACCGTGCTGACCGGCGCATTGGTGTCGCGGCTCACGTTCGAGGGCCGCGAGGTGACCGGTGTCGAGGTCATTCTCGATGGACGCAAGCGCTTGTTCGGCGCCACGCGGGAGGTGATCCTGTCCCTGGGCGCGGTCAACACGCCCAAGGTGCTGATGCAGTCCGGCATCGGCCCCGAGCAGGAACTGAAGCGCCACGGCATCGCCGTGCGGCAGCACCTGCCTGGTGTCGGCCAGAACCATCAGGACCACGTATCCTTTGGCTGCATCTGGGAGTACGCGCAGCCGCAGCAGGTCGGCAACGGCGGGTCCGAGGCGACGCTGTACTGGAAGAGCGATTCCAGGCTCGAGGCGCCCGACATGCTGCATTGCCAGGTCGAGTTTCCCGTGCCGAGCGCGGAGAACGCGGCGCGCGGCGTGCCCGCGCATGGCTGGACCATGTTCGCCGGCCTTGCGCATCCCAAGAGCCGTGGCGAGTTGCAGCTGTCGGGGCCGAACGCGCAAGACGCGATGATCATCCGCGCCAACACCCTGGCCGATCCGGACGACATGAGGGCGGCCATCGCCAGCGTCCAGATGTGCCGCGAACTGGGCAACGCCAGCGCGTTCGCGCGGCTGGTCAAGGGAGAGAGCATGCCCGGCAAGCTGGGCCGCGAAGAGATGGAAGCCTACATCCGCAACGGCGCGGTCACCTATTGGCACCAGTCGTGCACCGCCAAGATGGGACGGGACGCGATGTCGGCGGTGAACGGCAATCTCGAGGTGTATGGCGTCGGCAATCTGCGCATCGCCGACGCCTCGATCATGCCGCACATCACCACCGGAAACACGATGGCGCCCTGCGTCGTCATCGGCGAGCGGGCGGCCGAAGTCATCAAGGCCAAACACGGCATCTGATTGCCCTCGCTAGGGTTTTCCATTACAGTACAAAAATGCAACAAGACCACACCGTCACCGTCGAGGAAGCCGTCCAACTGCTGGCCATGGTCGGCGACCTGAGCATGGGCCAGCCCACCAATCAATCGATACGTTCGGCCCATCTGGCCGAGCGGCTGGCGCTGGCGGACGGCGCCGAGCCGGGGGCGTGCGGCCACGCGCGGCTGGTGACCTTGTTGCGCTGGTCCGGATGCACGGCGAACGCCAGCGGCTTCTCCGCGCTGCTGGGCGACGATGTCGCGGGGCGCGACGCCATGCTGCTGGAAACCCTCCCGCCCGGCAACGGGATGAGCTTTACCAGCGTGGCGCCGCTCGCCCGCATCCACTGCGAAGTGTCGGGCGCGATCGCCCAGGCGATGGGTTTGCCGGAGGAGGTCGAGACCGGACTGCGGCGCTTCTGGGAACACTACGACGGTGGCGGCATGCCCGAACGCCTGTGCGATTCGCAGATTCCACGCCTGGTCTACCACGCCAACCTGGCGGGGGATCTCGAACTCCTGACGCGCGCCCGTGGCGTGGATGAAGCGCTGCGGCTCATCGCCACGCGCGCCGACAAGAAGTATCCGGCGGACCTGGTGCGCCTGCTGGCGGCGCATGCCGAGGCCTGGCTCGAGGCGATCGAGGCGCCAGCCTGTCCGGCGGAGATGCCGACCCTGGCCGAACGGGTTGCCCTGACGATCGTGGCCGACACGATCGAGCTGAAATTGCCATGGCTGCTGGGCTACTCGCGCCGCGTCGCCGACCTTGCCGAACGCGCGGCGGTGCTGGCGGGCCTGCCGCCTGCCCAGCAGCGCTGCCTGGCGCGCGCGGGGCTCATCCACGGCGTCGGCCGCGCGGCGGTGCCCAACATCGTCTGGCAGCGCGCCGGCAAGCTCGGGATGGCGGACTGGGAAAAGGTGCGTCTGGTGCCGTATTGGACGGCGCGTGCCGGCGTGCAGATTCCCTCGCTGCGGGCGGAGGCGGCGCTCGCGTCGCATGTCTACGAGCGGCTCGATGGCAGCGGATACTACCGCGACCTCGATGCCGAGTCGCTGAACATGCCGCAACGGATACTGGCGGCGGCGGCCGCGTATGCGGCGTTGTGCATGCCGCGTCCATGGCGCACCGCGTGCGCGTCGCGGGAGGCGGCACGCCTCCTGTCGGCGGACGCGGTAGCCGGGCGATTCGATGTGCAGGCCGTGAACTTCGTGATCGCGGCCGCCGACGGCACCTGCGTCGACGCGGCCGAGCCTGCGGCCCAGCGCAAGAAGCTGTTATCGGAGCGGGAGATCGCGGTACTGCGCCGGCTCAGTCTGGGCGAGAGCAACAAGGAAGTGGCGCGCGAGTTGCAGATCAGCCCGTCGACCGTGGGCACCCATGTCGAGAGCATTTTCCGCAAACTCGAGTGTTCAACCCGTACCGCCGCCACATTGAAGGGATTGACCCTCGGCTTGATCCACACCGAGTGATCAACGCTGGCGCTAACGGTTATCGCGACTCGGGCGGGCTCGCTTTTATGTCAGCGGCA
>Ga0105244_10000480_pt1 | contig 36191 bp, 35 predicted proteins | sample KBSM44metaG_FD_80423 | JGI IMG/M metagenome (GOLD analysis project Ga0105244, IMG submission 80423) | Miscanthus rhizosphere microbial communities from Kellogg Biological Station, Michigan, USA - KBS M4-4 metaG | ecosystem: Host-associated > Plants > Roots > Rhizosphere > Soil | place...
AGGCGGTCGGCAGGCCGGCGTAGCCGTGCAGGCGCAGCGCGCCAGCCCTTTCGTCGATCGGCAGGCGGGCCACGGCGAAGCCGTCGCCGCGGATGTGGGCGCTGCGCTTGGCCATCTCGCTGACGTTCCAGTGATCGATGGTGCGGCCGTTGTGACTAAGCGAGAACGAGACGTCGGGCCGCGCCAGCGCGATGCGGCGCACGACTTCGGCGCAGTGGCCGAATTCGGTCTGCTCGGACTTGAGGAACTTTCGGCGCGCCGGCGTGTTGAAGTACAGGTCCTGCACGTCGATGGTGGTACCCAGGGCGCCGGACGACGGCGATACGGTGCCGTTGTGCGAGCCGACGATTTCCCACGCGTGCGCGGCGTCGGCGGTGCGCGAGGTCAGCGTGACGGCGGCCACCGAGGCGATCGACGCCAGCGCCTCGCCCCGGAAGCCGAGCGTGCCGACGTTTTCCAGGTCGTTCAGGGACGCGATCTTCGAGGTCGCGTGCCGGGCCAGCGCCAGCGGCATCTGCTCGGGCGGGATGCCGCGGCCGTTGTCGGTGATGGCGATGCGTTTGACGCCGCCTTCCTCCAGCCGCACGGTGATCTGCGTGGCGCCCGCGTCGAGGGCGTTTTCCAGCAGCTCCTTGACGACGGCGGACGGCCGCTCGACCACCTCGCCGGCGGCGATCTGCGAAATCAGCTGGTCGGGCAGGGCCTGGATCGGGCGGGGGGCGGCGGGGGAGAGGGTTTGGGTGTCTGGCGCGTTCATCCGGGGGATTATAACGCCGGGCGCTCGCGCACCGGTATCGGCGCGTTGCACAGCTCCACGTAGTTGGGCGAGAACTTGTTCCATGGCCCGCCGCGATTGCGCTGGGCCTCGATCACTTGCTTGTAAATCGGCGCCTCGCTGCGCATCACCTCCAGGTTGCTGCGCTCGGCCTCCGGCACGTCGGCCGCCAGACGCACCGATTTGATCGGCGTCCTGGCCTCGTTCGCACCATAGAAGCCCATCGCCTCGCCGCCGCGCGGCTGCGTCGCCAGCAGCGCCATGCCCGACACCACCCGCCCGATGACCGTCACGTTGCGGTCCAGGTGGCGCGGCGCGTGGCCGTTGACGACGTACAGCTCGGCGCCGTTGCCGCTGTCGGTGTCGTTGTCGCGGCCGATGCCGACCATGCCGTAGCAGTGGGCCAGCCAGGTGGTTTTGGTCTTCGGATCGCGTCCGACCGGGAAGCCGTTGGAGTGGCCGATCTGCGGCGCGTAGCCGTCGAAGTCCATCTGGCGCACAAAATGCTTATCGTTGGACATGGGGACGGTGAATTCGGCCGTCACCTTGGCTTTGGCGGTGCCGAGCGGCTTGGGTTTTGTTTCGGCGTCCGGATCGCCCCACTGCGCCACGTAGTTGTCCTGCGAGCGCAGCACGGCCAGGCCGTCGAAGTACTTTTCGCCGACCAGGGTCTTGAGGTTGGCGATGCTGCGGGGCGCGAAGTCGGGCGCCAGCTCGATCACCACGCGCCCCGACGGCAGTTCCATGTACAGGGTGTTGTTCGGGTCCAGCGGCCGCCAGTCGGCCGGTTTGGACTGTTTGACCAGATCGCCGGCGCTCGGCTTGGCCGGCAGGTCGGCGGCCGTGGCCGTCAGCACGGTGAACGCGGCGAGGGGGAGCGCATAAGTACAAGTACGTAGAAAACGGGTCGGGGACATCCAGAATCTCCTTGGTTGGACGTATCCGCTTGCTGCGGGCACGCGGACGATTGTAAACTGGTTAAGAGGGTCTGGAAACTTCGACCTTTCGCGGCATTGGTGGTGTATGATTCCGGCGCACACTTTATGGGAAGAATATGGATTTTATGCAATTCTTTGACATGATCCTTCATGTCGACAAAACATTGGAAGTGATCATTCAACAATACGGCACCCTGGTTTACGCCGTGCTGTTCGCCATCATTTTTTGCGAAACCGGGCTGGTGGTGCTGTTTTTCTTCCCAGGTGACACGCTGTTGTTCATCGCCGGCGCGCTGTGCGCGGTGGGCGAGATGAATCTTCCGCTGCTGATGTTCCTGCTGATTACGGCGGCGGTCACCGGCAACACGCTCAATTACTGGATCGGCGAGGCCATCGGCCAGAAGGTCTTCACCCACGATTACCGCTGGCTGAACAAGGACGCCTTGCACAAGACGCACGAGTTCTTTGAAAAGCACGGCGGCAAGACCATCGTGCTGGCGCGTTTCGTGCCCGTGGTGCGCACCTTCGCGCCGTTCGTGGCCGGCGTGTCCGACATGACGCATACGCGCTTCCAGCTGTACAACATCACCGGCGCGGTGCTGTGGGTGGTGCTGTTGACCACCGCCGGCTATTTCTTCGGCAACATCCCGTTGGTGCGCGACCACCTGACCGAGATCGTCATGGTCGGCGTCGGCGTGGCCGTGGTGCCGATGTTGCTGGGTGGCGCCTGGAAACTGGGCCGCCGCGTGCTGGGCCGCTAAGCCGCATCCCGCCTCGATCCTTCCCTGTGTCAGGCACGACGCGCGCTCCGCGCGGCGTGCCGCTGTAGAAATCCCTCAGAAATAATTCTCCCTGCCAACGCGGCACGTCTCAAGTTTTGCCCAAATGCATCCGTAAACCAGTATGTAAGTCTTTTATTCTGGAAACTCATGCGTACCGTGCCCGCCCTGCTCACCCTGATTGCCTGCTGCTGCGTCGTCACGACCGCCGGCGCCGCAACCGATCCGCTCATTTCGCCTTCGGCGAAATCCCCGATCGCCGGTGTGGGGGGCGTGCGCGCCGGCGCGGCCGGTGCCGTCGGTGGGTCGGCCGCCGCTGGCGCATCCAGCGCGTCCAGCGCATCGTCGCCGGCCCGCAAGCCGACCGAGGCCGACGCGGAGGCCGAACTGTCGGCCAAGATCGCCGCCCGTCTGGCCATCATGCGCGCCAACCAGCAGGCCCGGGCAGCCGCCGCGGCCAAGGCCAAGAAGGCGGCCGCCGTGGCCGCCGCCGCGCCGCCGCCGGCGCCCAAATTCTTCAGCAACACCTGGTCCTACGAGGGCGAGACCGGTCCCGCCAACTGGGGCAAGATCAATCCCGCGTGGGCCAAATGCGGCAGCGGCAACCGCCAGTCGCCGATCGACATCCGCGATGGCATGAAGGTCGAGCTGGAACAGATCACTTTCGACTACCACCCGTCCACCTTCAACGTGACCGACAACGGCCACACGGTGCAGGTGATGGTCGGCGGCGGCAATTTCCTCACGGTGCAGAACCGCATGTATGAACTGATCCAGTTCCATTTCCACCGGCCGTCGGAGGAACGCATCAACGGCAGGGGCTACGAGATGGTGGTGCACCTGGTGCACAAGGACGGGGAGGGCCGCATCGCCATGCTGGCGCTGCTGCTGGAGCGCGGCAAGCCGCAGCCGGTGATCCAGACGGTGTGGAACAACCTGCCGCTGGAAAAGCTGGAGACCTTGGCGCCGGCGGTGGTGCTCGACCCGATGGAGCTGCTGCCGGCGCGGCGCGACTACTTCACCTTCATGGGGTCGATGACGACGCCGCCCTGCCAGGAGGGCGTGCTATGGCTGGTGATGAAGGAACCGGTCCAGGCCTCGCCGGCCCAGCTGGCGCTGTTCAGCCGCCTCTATCCCTTGAATTCGCGGCCGATCCAGCCGGGCTCCGGCCGTATCATCAAAGAATCGAACTGACTCAGTCGGCGCAGATGCGGTGCTTGCCGGTCCAGGCGGCGCCGGCTTCCAGCGGCCGCTGGTCCACGCGCGCCGGCTCGATGCAGACGAAGCGCAGGTACTCGTCGTCGGCCAGGTCGACCAGCGCGGCCGCATCGGCCTGACCCGGATTCCACACCACCCATTCGCTGAAACCCTGCTGGTCCAGCCGCAGCGTGGCGTTGGCCGTGTTCAGCGTGAGCGACGGCGTCGACTGGTACAGGCGGTCGTGTTTTTCGGTGAAGTGCAGCGCCGGATGCTCCTGCGTGGCCGTGTTCAGATGGTGGTCGGTGTACCGCTGGTGCTGCAGGCCGCTGATGCTGGTCGCGCTCAGGTGGCCGACGTCGTAATAGGTGTGCAGCGCCACGCCGAACGGGAAGGCCTGCGTACCGCTGTTGCGGACCGTGAACCCGGCGTCGAGCGCGTCGCCGTGCAGGGTGAAGCGCAAGGTCAGCTCGAAGGCGTGCGGCCACGCTTGCGCGTGTTCCGCTTGCAGGTCGTCCTGATTGAGGCTGAACTCCAGGAAGGAGTGGCCGCCGTCGCCGCCACTGTCGGTCAGGCGCCAGGTGCTGACGCGGGCGAAACCGTGGCGCAGGCCCGGGCCGCGCACATTAAACTGCGGGAAGATGACCGGCACGCCGCCGCGTATCGCCTTGCTGCCGTCGAGCGGCGTTTGCGAACTGACGAACAGGCGCTCCTTGCCGTCGCCGGTTTTCCAGGACAGCAGATGGGCGCCGAACAGCGACACCGTCGCTTGCGCGCCATCGGCGGCGGTGAGTCGCACGGCGGGCAGCGCGCCGAATTCTGTCATCGTAACTACAGCCATGGTTCTTCCGTTGATTAAATGAGTTGATCAGGTGATGGATCGGGTTCAGGTCAGCCGGTTCTTCGCCAGCGGCGGATTCTTGGCGAAATAGCGCCGTATGCCTTTGACGATGGCGTTGGCCATCTGGTTCTGGTAGCCGTCGTCGAGCAGCTTGGCCTCTTCCTCGGGATTGGAGATGAAGGCCGTCTCGATCAGGATGGACGGGATGTCGGGCGCCTTGAGCACCGCGAAGCCAGCCTGCTCGACCGAGCCTTTGTGCAGGCGGTTGATGCCGCCGATCTCGCCCAGCACCGATTTGCCCAGTTTCAGGCTGTCGTTGATCTGCGCCGTGGTGGACAGGTCGAACAGCACGCTGGCCAGTTGGCGGTCGTGGTTCTTGACGTTGACGCCGCCGATGGTGTCGGCCTGGTTCTCCTTGTCCGCCAGCCAGCGCGCGGCGGTCGAACTGGCGCCTTTTTCCGACAGCACGAACACCGACGAGCCGCGCGCGGACGGCTGCACGAAGGCGTCCGCGTGGATCGACACGAACAGGTCGGCCTGCACCTTGCGCGCTTTCTCCACGCGTTTTCCGAGCGGGACGAAGTAGTCGCCGTCGCGCGTCAGCATCACGCGCATGTTGGGCGCTTCCTCCAGCTTGGCCTTGAGGCGCTTGGCGATGGCCAGCACGATGTCTTTTTCCTTGCTGCCGTTCTTGCCGGAGGCGCCGGGGTCTTCGCCGCCATGCCCGGGATCGAGCGCGATGGTGATCATCCGCACCACGTTGTTCTTTTCCGCTTTGTCGGCCTTTTCGGCGGCCTTGGCCTGGGCCTCGGCGGTCTTGACCTGGTTGCGCAGTTCGTCGCGCGGCTCGGCCTTCATGTCCGGTTTCAGCGCTTCGAGCTGCTCGCGCGGTGTCGGGGCGTTGGCGGCCATCTCCGCCTCGCCCGGTTTGAGCGGCGGCATGTCGCCTTTCGGCGTGCTGCCCGTGGCCGCCGACGACGATTCCGGCGGCGGTTTGCCGTCGCTGGACCAGTTGCCCTTTTCGATCATCGCGGCGATCGGGTCGACTTCCTTGACGGGGTAGAGGTCGAAGATCAGCCGGTCCTTGTAATTACCGGCCGGCGGCAGCGTGAAGACCTGCGGCCGCACTTCTTCCTTCAGGTCGAACACCAGGCGCACCACGTTGGGCCGGTTCTGGCCCACGCGCACCTGCTTGATGTACGGGTCGTTGGACTGGATCTTGGCGACCAGGCTTTTGAGCGTCGGATTGAGCTCCAGCCCTTCGATGTCGACCACCATGCGTTCCGGGTCCTTGACGATGAAATGGGTGACCTTGAGGACGGCGTCGTTTTCCAGCGTGACGCGGGTGTAGTCGTCGGCCGGCCACACGCGCACGGCCAGGATCTGCGCGGCGCTGGCGCGCAGCGGCGCGGCGAGCGAGGTCACGGACAGCATCAGGGTGGCGCCGGCCTTCAGGACGGTGCGCCGCGAGACGGCGGGAGTGGACTCCACGCTCACATGTTGGGAGCGAATTTGAGGCTTTGAAGGCATGAGTTACCCAGGGCGGTGGACGCCTGCAATTCTACATCACGGCCGTTGCCGGCCACGGTCAGGTACAGGTCGATATCGGGCGGCGGCAGCACGCGGTCGGCCTTTTCGGGCCATTCGACGATGCAGATGTTGTCCCCGTTGAAGTCTTCACGGAAGCCGGCGTCGAGGAATTCCTCGGGGCTGCCCATGCGGTAAAGGTCGAAATGGATGACGCCCACGGCGCGGCCGCCCAGTTCAATTCGATATGGTTCCGACAAGGTGTAGGTCGGGCTTTTGACGGTGCCGGCATGGCCCGCCGCGTGCAGCAGGGCGCGGGTGAGGGCGGTCTTGCCGGCCCCCAGGTCGCCGTGCAGGTAGATCGTCAGTCCCGGCGCCAGCGCGCGCGCCAGGGCCGAGCCCAGGGCGGCGGTCGCGGCTTCGTCGTGGAGATGGGCTGTGAAGTGCTGCATCGAATAGAATGTCATGTTGGTTGAATCGCCAGCCATTGTAACCGCCCGCGTCCTTCCAGGGTGTACCCTCATAAGCTACTGATGTCCTTGCCAGAATCCAATTTAGCTGAACTCGCCCTCAGCATCAAGCGCTGGGGTGTGGAGCTGGGCTTCGCCGAAATCCGCATCACCGACATCGACCTCAGTCACGCCGAGGCGGGACTGCGGGCGTGGCTGGACGCCGGCATGCATGGTGAAATGGACTACATGGCCGCCCACGGCATGCTGCGCGCCCGCCCCGCCGAACTGGTGCCCGGCACGGTGCGCGTGATCAGCGCGCGCATGAACTATCTGCCGAGGGAGGCGGAAACCGGCCTGGAGGCGGCCCCGGAAGGGGATGATTGGCGCGGGCGCGAACGGCGCCGGCTGGGCGATCCCGGCGCCGCCGTCATCTCGGTCTACGCGCGCGGCAGGGACTATCACAAGGTGCTGCGCGCGCGCCTGCAGCAGCTGGCCGACAAGGTCAAGGCGGAGATCGGCGACTTCGGCTACCGCGTGTTCACCGATTCGGCGCCGCTGATGGAGCTGCCGCTGGCCGAGAAGGCGGGCCTGGGCTGGCGCGGCAAGCATACCTTGCTGCTGAGCCGCACCGCCGGCTCGATGTTCTTCATGGGCGAGTTCCTGGTCGACTTGCCGCTGCCGGTCGATGCGCCGACCGGCGCCCACTGCGGCCAGTGTTCGGCGTGCATCGACATCTGCCCGACGCAGGCGATCCTGGGGCCGGGCCGGCTCGACGCCCGGCGCTGCATATCCTACCTGACCATCGAACTGAAAAGCGCCATTCCTTTGGAATTGCGGCCCTTGATCGGCAACCGCGTCTACGGCTGCGACGACTGCCAGACCGCCTGCCCGTGGAACAAATTCGCGCAGCGCGCGGTGCTGCCCGATTTCGACGAGCGCCATGGGCTGGGCAGCGCCTCGATGGTCGAGCTGTTCGGCTGGAGCGAGGAGGACTTCAACCGCAAGATGGAGGGCAGCCCGATACGCCGCATCGGCCATGAGCGCTGGCTGCGTAATCTGGCGGTAGGCCTGGGCAACGCGGCGGCGGCCGGCGCCAGGGGCGACGCGGCGATCGTCGCCGCGCTCACGGCGCGCCTGGAGCACCCGTCTGCGCTGGTGCGCGAGCATGTCGAATGGGCTTTGGCCTGTCACACCGAAGGCGTCGCGACCCAAGCCTGAGCACTGGTCCGGCCGGCCCGATTGGGCTACACTCGTGCGGTTATTCTCCTTTAATAGGCCGATGCCCATGCAAACTTCAACCAGGTTCATAGCGCTGCTCGCCGGCGCCTCCTTCTCCCTCGCCGCGCAGGCGGTCAGCTTCGACGCATGGGCCGACAAGGTCGCCGACGCCAAGGTGCGCAGCGACCCGGAACAGGCCACGCAGAAGCAGTACTTCAGCGGCAAGGAGCAGGACGCGCTGGACCGCGCGCTGACGCCCAACACGCCGGCCTACCGCAAAGACCAGGTGGCCAAGGCCAAGGCCTCGCTGAAGCAGCTGGCGGCGATCGACCAGAAGGCGTTGACGCCGCAGCAGCGCGCCAGCGCCGCCGCCATCGCCTGGAACCTGCAGGGCGCGGTCGACGCGGTGGAGTTCGAAGATCACCAGTTCGTGTTCAACCAGTTCACCGGCCTGCATGTGCAGATCGTGAACTTCCTGTCGCAGCAGCATCCGATCCGCAACCAGCGCGACGTCGAAAACTATCTGGCGCGCTTGAAGTCCGTCGCCGGCAAGATCGACACCGGCATCGCGCGGGCGCAGGGCGCCGCCGGCCGTGGCTTCCTGATGCCGACCTTTATCACGCAATCGTCGATCGGGCAGCTGGACCGCTTCCTCGATGGCGGCGCGGAGAAGAACGTGCTGGTCGCCTCGCTGGTTCAGCGCATGGCGGCGTTGAAAGATGTCTCGCCGGAGCGGCAGGCCAAGTTCACCGCGGAGGCCACGGCGACCGTCAAGCAGGCCATCCTGCCGGCGTTCGAGCGCACCCGCGCGCTGCTGCGGGAACAGCTGCCGCGCACCACCGACGACGCCGGCCTGTGGCGCCTGCCGAACGGCGACAAGGCCTACGCGCTCGCGTTGCGCCGCATGACCACCACCGACTACACGCCGCAGCAGATCCACGACATCGGTCTGAAGGAAGTGGCGCGCATCGAGAAGGAGATGGATGGTTTGCTGGCGTCGTTGGGTTACAAGGATGGTGGCATCAAGGAGCGCATGATCAAGCTGGAGGCCGATTCGCAGCCGAAGGAGGCCGACCCGCGTCCGGCGATGCTGGCGCGCTACGACGCGCTGATGCGCGACGCCGAGGCGCGCGCGAAAGATTTGTTCGATGTGACGCCGAAGGCGCCGGTGGTGGTCAAGCGCGAGCCGGCGTTCACGGAGAAGACGGCGGCCGCGCATTACTCGGCGCCGGCCAAGGATGGCACGCTGCCGGGCGTTTTCTGGGCGCCGATGCCGGGACCGGATTTCCGCATCGTCGGCATGCGCACCTTGGTGTATCACGAGGCGGTGCCGGGTCACCACTTCCAGATCGCGCTGCAGCAGGAGAATACCGGCTTGCCACGTTATCGCCGCGATCGCGTGTTCGGTTCGGGATCGGCGTATGTCGAGGGCTGGGCGCTGTATGCGGAGCAGTTGGCGTCGGAGAACAAGTGGTATGACGGCGATACCGTTGGACGTTTGGGGCAGCTCGACGCGGAGCTGTTCCGCGCCAAGCGGCTGGTTGTCGATACCGGCCTGCACGCGATGAAGTGGACGCGCCAGCAGGGCATCGACTACGGCATTCCGGCGTCGGAAGTGGAGCGCTATGTGGTGATGCCGGGGCAGGCGTGCGCGTACAAGATCGGCATGATCCGCATCCTCGATCTGCGCGCGAAGGCGGAGCGGGCGTTGGGCGACAAGTTCTCGATCAAGGCTTTCCACAACACGGTGCTGCAGACCGGCGATGTGCCGTTGTCGGTGCTGGAGAAGGTGGTGGACGAGTGGATCGCCACGCAGAAGGGGTGATGCGCGTCAGGTGCCCGTTTTCTTGGGAATTTTTTGGAACGGGTGTTCGCCCGGCAGCGTGATCTTGGCCTTTGACCAGTAGGCCTCTACCGCTGCTGCATCGTTTGGATCGTAAGGCGAATCCGGGTCGTCAACCCAATTGGGCGCCCTGGCAATTGCCGCGTCAATTTGTTTTTGGGCGAAATAGGGCTCTAAAGTACTTTTGCGTTTCATGTTTGTCACCGTATCTGCAAGAAATGATGCGCGCGTTGTCGGCACGTGGTGTCCAGATCATGACGACAACGTCCCCGCGAAACAGGCCCAGGCTTTTTAATTGTATTTCATGGTGACCCGCGTCGCTGTCCTCCTTGGACAGCATTGGATAGTCAAAAATGGCTTCCAGATCGGCAAAATCGATGCCGTGTTTCCGTAAGTTTTCTCGCCGTTTATTTTCGTCCCATGTGATCATCGGACGATCATGTCATCCCATGTTAGGCGGCGATATGAGGGAAATCAAGCAAGTTGATGCGGTTTTATTTCAGCAAGCCCGCCAGCTCGACCGCTGTTTTAACCTGCATCTTGTCGAAGATATGCGCGCGGTGCACCTCCACCGTGCGCATGCTGATGCCCAACTGGTCGGCCACCACCTTGTTCATTTTGCCGGCCAGGATCAGGTCCAGCACTTCGCGCTCACGCACCGACAAGGTCGCCAGGCGCGCGTGCACGGCCGCCATCTCGCCGGCCTTGCGCGAACCGGCCAGGCCTTCCTGCACCCGGTCCATCAACTGGTTGTCGTTGAACGGCTTCTCGAAGAAATCGAAGGCGCCGCGCTTCAATGTGTCGACCGCCATCGGCACGTCGCCGTGGCCCGTCAGGAAAATCACCGGCATGCGCTGCGTCAGTCCGCGCGCGGCCAGCTGGTCGAACACCGCCACGCCGTTCATGTCCGGCATGCGCACGTCGAGCAGCACGCAGTCGCCGTCGGCGTCGAATTCGCCCATCTCCACCTGCTGCAGGAACTGCAGCGCGCCCTCGTAGGCGCGCGACGCTATCCCGCGCGAAGTGGCCAGCCAGGTCAGCGAGTCGCGTACGACCGCTTCGTCATCGACGATGTGCAGCATTTCTCAGGTCTCCTGTTCCGTGGCCACCGTCACCGCCGGCAGCACGAACGTAAATATGGTTCCGCCTTGCGGATTGGGGCTGTAAGTGAGCGAGCCCCCGTGGAATTCTATCGCAGTCCGGCAGATGTTCAATCCCATGCCCATCCCCTCGGCCTTGGTCGAGAAAAAGGGCGAGAACAGGCGCTGGGCCACCTCGTCCGGAATGCCGTGCCCCTGGTCGATCACCGCCACGCTCACCTGCGCCGTGGCCGCATCATACTCCGCCACCACGTTGAGCATGCGCCGCTGCGGCGGAATGTGCTGCATCGCCTCGATGGCGTTGCGGGTCAGGTTCAGCAGCACCTGCTCGATCATCACGCGGTCGGCCAGCACCGCCGGCAGATCCTCGGGGATGTTGGTCTGGTAGGAGACGTAGCTTTGGCGCGCCTGCAGCTCGATCAGCGCCTGGATGCCGTCGAGCAGCGACTGGATGCCGACCGACTGGCGCAGCGGCTCGCGCTTCTTGACGAATTCGTGCACGCTGCGGATGATCTGGCCGGCCCGCTGCGCCTGCGCGCTAGCCTGCTCCAACGCCGGTTTGAGCAGCCCGGCGTCGACCGTGCCGCCCTTGTCCTGCGCCCGTCCCAGGACATTGAGCGCGCCGGTGGTGTAGCTGGAGATGGCGGCCAGCGGCTGGTTCAGTTCATGCGCCAGCATCGAGGCGATTTCGCCCATCGTCGCCAGGCGCGCGCTGGCCTGCAGCTTCTCCTCCTGCTGGCGGTTCAGTTCCTCCACGCGCTTGCGGTCGGAGATGTCGAGGATGGAGCCCATCCAGCCGGTCTGCTTGCCGTGGTTGTCCACCAGCGGCGCCTCGAACACCAGCACCGGCACGCGCTGGCCGTCGGGGCGCAGGAAGAAGGTTTCGAACTGCGGCGTGACCTTGCCCGCCAGGACCGAGGCGAAGCGGGTCTGGTATTCCTCCATCGCCTCCGGCGCCCAGTAGGGCATCGGCGGCAGGCGGCCGACGATGTCCTCGGCCGGGTAGCCGACGATCTGGCAGAACGCCGGATTGACGTAGGTGATGCGGCCTTCGAGGTCGCGCGCGCGCAAGCCGGTCACCAGCGAGTTCTCCATCGCGGTGCGGAACGACATCTGCTGGCGCAGCGCGCCCTCGGCGGCCAGGCGCCGCGAGATGTGGCCCCACAGCGCCACCAGGCTCCATAACAATCCCAGCGACAGCACGATGACCGAGCCGACCAGCAAATTGGGCAGCAGCTTGGGCGCGCTCTTGACGCTGTCCGTCACCAGCCGCACCGAGGCCCCGGGCAGGTCGAGCGCGCGCTTGTGGGTATAGACGCCATGGCCCGGACCGGCCGCCGCGCGCCGCGCCAGCACCTTGTCGTCGCGGTCGACCAGCGTGACCTGGTTGTCCTGCGCGAACCACCACGGCACCATTTCGTCGAGCAGCGCGCTGGTTTTATAGGTGGCGACCAGATCGCCGAGGTAGTTGGCGCCGCTGAACAGCGGCACGTGGTAATCCATCAGCACCTCGGACGGAGCGGCGGCGGGGTTGGCCTCCTGCACCTCGGGCTGCGTGTACATGGCGTTGCGGGTCTTGCGGGTCAGCTCCATGGTCGCGCGCGAGGCGGCCGTCAGCACCACCGGGGCCGCTTGCGGGTCGCTGGTCGCCACCAGCGATCCGTCCGGCCGCAGCCAGACCACCCGCAGCAGCTCCTTGCCGTTCTTGAGTATCCGGCCCAGACGGTCGTGGCCCTGTTCCGGCGTCAGGCGCCCGATGCCGATCTCCTGCGCCAGCGCGGCCAGGCTTTCCTCGTCCCTGCCCAATTGAAAACGTATCGTTTGCTCAACCCACAGCGTGTCGGCGATCAGCTGTTCCTGGCGCTCGTTGCTCTCCATCTGGCGCGCCTGCCACGGCAGCCAGATTAAAATCGCCAGAAAAAACAACACCAGCACGATCGGCAGCAGCCAGCGCAGCGTCGAGTTGGCGCCGGGACGTCGGGCTGCAAGCGGCTGGGAATGCGGGTTTGTCATGGGCGCTCAGGGTATAGCGTTGGCGGAAAAGGGTCATTGTGGTTTTCCACAATTGAATAATGCGGCGTTGTCCTGAAGAATCTATCAAACTACAATAATAGTGTACTTTCACACCCCCTGGAGACTTCATGAAACTGAAACACGCACTGCTCGTGCTGAGCGCAGCATTGAGCTTTAACGCCTACGCGCAAGCTCCCATCGTCATTAAATTCAGCCACGTGGTGGCGACCGACACTCCGAAGGGGCAGGCGGCCGAGCGCTTCAAGCAGTTGGCCGAGAAGGCCACCAACGGCCGCGTCAAGGTCGAGGTCTATCCGAACAGCCAACTTTACAAGGATAAAGAGGAACTCGAAGCGCTGCAGCTGGGCGCCGTGCAGATGCTGGCGCCGTCGCTGGCCAAGTTCGGCCCGCTGGGCGTGAAGGAATTCGAAGCCTTCGACCTGCCGTTCATCTTCCCGTCCAAGACCGCGCTGTACAACGTCACCGAAGGCGAAATCGGCAAGGGCCTGATGAAGAAGCTGGAGCCGAAGGGCATCACCGGCCTGGCGTTCTGGGACAACGGCTTCAAGGTCATGTCGGCCAACAAGCCGCTGCGCGTGCCGGCCGACTTCAAAGGCCTGAAGCTGCGCATCCAGTCGTCCAAAGTGCTGGACGCGCAGATGCGCGCGCTGGGCGCCAACCCGCAGGTGCTGGCGTTCTCGGAAGTGTATCAGGCGCTGCAGACCGGCGTGGTCGACGGCACCGAGAATCCGCCGTCGAACATGTACACCCAGAAGATGCATGAAGTGCAGAAGTACGTGACCGTGTCCAACCACGGCTACCTGGGCTACGCCGTCATCGTCAACAAGAAGTTCTGGGACGGCCTGCCGCCGGACATCCGCACCGCGCTCGACAAGGCGATGAAGGAAGCGACCACGTTCGAGAAGGCCATCGCCCAGCGCGACAACGATCTGGCGCTCGAAGCGATCAAGAAGACCGGCAAGACCGAGATCTACACCCTGAGCGTGAAAGAACAGGCGGAGTGGCGCAAGGCCCTGCTGCCGGTACAGCAATCGATGGAAAGCCGAATCGGTAAAGACCTGATCTCGGCCATCAACAAAGAAGCGGCAAAATAAAGCTCGCCCGGCGGGGCGGCGCTCGCCGCCCCGTCCACAATTCCTCACTGAAGGATCCCTCCATGAAATTCCTCGATAAACTCGAAGAATGGATCATCGCGACCCTCATGGGCGCGGCGACCGTTCTGATCTTCGTATCGGTGGTCCACCGCTACATGTCCGGGCTGCCGATTCCCGGCCTGCAGGACTACCTGATTCAACTCAATACCAGCTGGGCGCAGGAAGCCTGCATCTATATGTTCGTCTGGATGGCCAAGTTCGGCGCGGCCTACGGCGTGCGCACCGGCATCCACGTCGGCGTCGACGTCATCATCAACCGAATGAGCACCCCGTGGCGCAATAAATTCATCGTCTTCGGCCTGCTGGCCGGCGCGCTGTTCACCGGCATCATCGGCACCCTGGGCGCCAACTTCGTCCATCACATGGCGCAGACCGACCAGACCTCGGCCGATCTGGAGCTGCCGATGTGGATCGTCTACCTGGCCGTGCCGCTCGGTTCCTACCTGATGTGCTTCCGCTTCCTGCAGGTGCTGGTGGCCTTCGTCAAGACCGGCGAACTGCCCAAGCACGACCACTCGCACGTCGAGGGACTGGAAGACGAATTGAAGGCTGAAAAAGGAGCGAACGCATGAACGCCATGATTATCTTCGTGCTGCTGCTGGCGCTGATGTTGACCGGCATGCCGATCTCCATCTCGCTCGGCCTGACGGTGCTGACCTTCCTGTTCACCATGACCGAGGTGCCGATCGACACGGTGGCCCTCAAGCTGTTCACCGGCATCGAGAAATTCGAGATCATGGCCATCCCGTTCTTTATTTTGGCGGGCAACTTCCTCACCCATGGCGGTGTCGCGCGGCGCATGATCAACTTCGCCAGTTCGATGGTCGGGCACTGGCACGGCGGCCTGGCGCTGGCCGGCGTGCTGGCCTGCGCGCTGTTCGCGGCGGTGTCCGGTTCGTCGCCCGCCACCGTGGTGGCGATCGGCTCGATCATCCTGCCGGCGATGGTGCGCCAGGGCTATCCGAAAGCGTTCGGCGCCGGCGTCATCACCACCTCCGGCGCGCTGGGCATCCTGATCCCGCCGTCGATCGTGATGGTGATGTATTCGGTCACCACCAACACCTCGGTCGGCAAACTGTTCATGGCCGGCGTCGTGCCTGGCATCATGCTGGCGTTCTTCCTCGGCCTGACCACCTGGTATCTGGCGCGCAAGCACGGCTATCCGCGCATGCCCAAGGCCGGCTGGGGCGAGCGCTGGGCGACCTTCCGCAAGAGCGCCTGGGGCCTGCTGCTGATCGTCATCGTCATGGGCGGCATCTACACCGGCACGTTCACGCCGACCGAGGCGGCGGCGATGGCGGCGGTGTACGCGTTCATCATCGCCGTGTTCGTCTACAAGGATTTGAAGATCTCGCAGGTGGGCAAGGTGCTGCTGGATTCGGCGGCGATGTCGGCGATGCTGCTCTACATCATCACCAACGCCATCCTGTTCTCGTTCCTGATGACCAGCGAAAACATCCCGCAGGCGATGGCGGAATGGATCACCGGCCAGGGCCTGGGCGTGATCACCTTCCTGCTGGTGACCAACATCCTGCTGCTGTTGGCCGGTAACGTGATGGAGCCGTCGTCGATCGTGCTGATCATGGCGCCCATCCTGTTCCCGGTGGCGATGAAGCTGGGCATCGATCCGGTGCACTTCGGGATCTTGATCGTGGTCAACATGGAAGTGGGGATGTGCCATCCGCCGGTCGGCCTGAACCTGTACGTGGCCTCGGGCATCACCAAGATGGGCATAACAGAATTGACCGTTGCCGTGTGGCCATGGTTGCTGACAATGCTGGGCTTCTTGATCTTGGTCACATATGTACCACAAATTTCTTTGTGGCTCCCGAATTTAATTTACTCTTAAAGTAACGCTGCGCTGCAACCTGAAAAAAACGGGAAAAACCGAAAAAGATGCGTTATGATGGCGTCGCTCTCAGGGGTTCCCGAATAAGTAAATCTGGTTCGGTAGCAAGAGCAAGGAATTGTAGGTGGGGAGTGTGATAGAAACGGTACTTAATACCGGCAATCGATCGAGGAGACACACGTTTTACAGAATGTCGTTGTGATAGTCGCTGCAGGCCGCCACAAGCGCGCTACGGGGACACGCAAACGACCGGGAACGTGAAGCAGGTTTAAAAACGCACCTTCAGGTGCGTTTTTTTTCGCCCCGGCGTTTTACAATGCGGGCGTGGCGCGAAATCCTACGCGCCGCCGCCGGACCACTTTCGCGACTTCCACGACAAAAGGTTGTCGCGGGCACGCAACATGATGGTGCGTTGCGAAAAACGGATACGATCAACGAAGACCTTTTTTGGTGCATCAACTGTGACGAATATACAACAGCAGCGTGAAATTTTTTCTGCCATCGTGGAATTGCCATTCGGAAAAATCGGAGTGCGCACCGCAAGTGGTCTGATCACTGAGCTGTGTTACCTGCCGCCCCATTTTGATGCAAAGGACGCCGGGGACGCGACGGCGGCCATGGCTGTTGCCCAGTTGCAAGCGTACTGCGAGGATGCCGATTACCGCTTCGACCTGCCGCTCAAGCAGGCCGGCACCGACTTCCAGAAGGCGGTGTGGGGCGCCATCAGCTCCATCCCGCGCGGCAGCGTGCGCACCTACGGCGAACTGGCCAGGCACATCGGTTCGGCGCCGCGCGCGGTGGGGCAGGCCTGCGGCGCCAACTGGTTCCCGATCGTGGTGCCGTGCCACCGCGTCACCTCCGCCGCCGGCCTGGGCGGCTTTGCCAACAGCGACGATCCCAACGGCTACCTGCTGGGCATCAAGCGCTGGCTGCTGGCCCACGAAGGTTCGAGCGAGTACGCATGGCAACAGACAACACTGCTCTGATCGACGAGTTCTGCGACAGCCTGTGGCTGGAGGACGGCCTGTCCAAAAACACGCTGGAAGCGTACCGGCGCGACATGCGCCTGTTCGCCCGCTGGCTGGAGTCGCAGCGGCCCAACGTGGCAGGGCTGGCGGCCGTGGCCACGCACGATATCCAGGTCTACATCGCCGCGCGCCACGAGGACAGCGGCAAGGCCACCTCGTCCAACCGGCGGCTGTCGGTGATCAAGCGCTTCTACCAGCTGCTGCTGCGCCAGCGGCGCATCACGGACGATCCCAGCCTGAAACTGGTATCGGCCAAACAGCCGCACCGCTTCGTCCACACCTTGAGCGAAATTCAAGTTGAGGCGCTGCTGGCGGCGCCCGACGTCAACACGCCGCTGGGCCTGCGCGAACGCACCATGCTGGAGCTGATGTACGCCAGCGGCCTGCGCGTGTCGGAGCTGGTGGACCTGAAGATGCTGGAGCTGAGCCTGAACGACGGCGTGCTGCGCATCACCGGCAAGGGCGCCAAAACGCGGCTGGTGCCGTTCGGCCAGCAGGCCCGGGTCTGGATCGAGCGCTACGTCAAGGATGCGCGCGGCGTCATCCTCAACGGCCAGGTCGACGACGCGCTGTTCGTCACCGGACGCGGCGGCCCGATGACGCGGCAGATGTTCTGGGTCGTGATCAAAAAACATGCGTTGAAGGCGGGCATCACGGCGCCGCTGTCGCCGCACACCCTGCGCCACGCGTTCGCCACGCATTTGCTCAACCATGGCGCCGACCTGCGCGTGGTGCAGTTATTGCTTGGTCATTCGGACATCTCCACCACGCAAATCTATACCCATGTCGCACGGGAACGCCTGAAGCATCTGCATGCGCAACATCATCCCCGAGGCTGAAAAACTTGCATCGGCCGTATCTGCGTCATAATGTGAGCAGGTAATCAACCGGATAGAGAAGAGGTAGCAAATGGCGAAGACAAACTTCCAGTACGAAAAACGTCAGCGCGAGCTGGAAAAGAAGAAAAAAGCGGATGAAAAAGCCCGGCGCAAGGCCGAGCTGAAGGCCAACCCGGGCCTGGCCCAGGAGGGCGAAGTGGTTGAGGACGACGAAGAGGGCGGCGAGCCCAGCGCCGAGCCCGCCAAAGAATAAGCCGAAGCAAGCCGACCACGGTTCCACGCAGGGCGGATTAGCGCGACGCGCGTAATCGGCCATGCATGCGCCGTCGGCGGCTCATGGCGGATTACGCTGCGCTAATCCGCCCTACGGACCACGTGCAGGTGCTCGATGGTTTCCTCATGCTCCTCGTGCTGCCTGCGCTTGAAGTACCGCACGCAGCGCTTGCCGAGGTTGTCCAGATACGTGTACGCCACCGGCACCACCACCAACGTCAAAATGGTCGACGTGATCACTCCGCCGATCACCGCGCGGCCCATCGGCGCCTGCGTCTCGCCGCCTTCGCCCAGGCCGATCGCCATCGGCAGCATGCCGAACACCATCGCCAGCGTCGTCATCAAGATCGGCCGCAAGCGCACCTGGCCGGCGCTCATGATGGCCTCGAACTGACCCATACCCTCGCGCTGCGCCTGGTTGGTGAAGTCCACCAGCAAAATCGCGTTCTTGGTCACCAGCCCCATCAGCATGATGAAACCGATCACCGAGAAGATGTTCAGGGTGCTGCCCGTCGCCAGCAGCGCCACCAGCACGCCGATCAGCGACAGCGGCAAGGACATCATGATCGCCACCGGCTGCAGGAAGCTGCCGAACTGCGACGCCAGCACCAGGTAGATGAAGATCACCGCGATGCCGAGCGCGATCATGGCCGAGGTCATGCTTTCCTCCATCTCCTGCGCGTTGCCGCCGACGTCGAAGCGCACGCCGTCCGGCAGATCGATCTCCTTCATCGCCTTGCGCACGTCGCCGTCGACGTCGCCGCCGGGACGGCCCTCGGTGTTGGCGTAGATCGCCACCCGGCGCTGCAGCGCCTGGCGCTTGAGCACCTGCGGGCTGAACGACGGCACGAAGTCGACCACCTGGCGCAGCGGCACCATCACCGGACGGCCATCGGGACCCAGCTTGCTCGACGCCAGCGACAGGTCGGCCAGGTCGGCCACCTTTTGCCGGCCCGACTTGGGCAGCTGCACGTTGACGTCGTAGTTCTGGCCGTCGGAGGCGAGGAAGTGGCTGGTGGTGTCGCCGGCCACGAACGGGCGCAGCGCGGTGCCGATCTGCTGCACCGTCAGGCCCAGGTCGCTGGCCAGCTCGTTGTTGATCTTGACCGTGGTCGACGGGTTGGCGCCTTCCTGGCTGTATTCCAGGTCGACCAGGCCCTTGATCGGACGCATCTTGTCCATCAGGCGGTGCGCCACGGTGTCGAGCTTGCCTTCGTCGGTGCCGAGGATGGCGATGAAGATCGGCTTCCAGCCGACCGACATCGTGATGCCGGCGATCTTGCCCAGGCGTTCGCGGATCTTGCCTTCCATGACTTTTTGCGACGGCCGCTTGTGGGTCTTGCGGTCGACCAGTTTCATGTCGATGCGGGCGGTGTTGCGGCCGTCCTCGGTGCCGACGACGGCGATGACGCTGGCGATCTCGGGGAACTCCTTGAGCGCCGCCTCGACCTGTTGCACCTTGTTGTCGTTGTATTCCAGGCTGGAGCCGACCGGCGTCTTCATCTGCAGGTTGACCCAGCCGTTGTCCTGCTCCGGCATCATCTCGCCGCCGATCATCGGCACCAGCATCAGGCTGCCGGCGAACAGCGCGAAGGCGAACGCCAGGGTCAGCTTGCGCCAGCGCAGCGCCAGGCCCAGGATTTTTCCGTACACCACGTGCAGCCGGTCGACGCCGCCTTCGAGCCAGTGCATCAGGCGGCCCAGCCACGGCACGTACTTGAAGCGGTCCTTGACCGGATCGGGCCACACCGACGACAGCATCGGGTCGAGTGTGAAGCTGACGAACAGCGACACCATCACCGCCACCGCCACCGTGATGCCGAACTGCAGGAAGAAGCGGCCGATGATGCCCTGCATGAAGGCCACCGGAATGAACACGGCGACGATGGCGAAGGTGGTGGCCATGACGGCCAGGCCGATCTCGTTGGTGCCGTCCTCGGCCGCCTTGCGGTGGTTCTTGCCCATGCCGAGGTGGCGCACGATGTTTTCGCGCACCACGATGGCGTCGTCGATCAGCAGGCCGATGCACAGCGACAGCGCCATCAGGGTCAGGAAGTTCAGGGTGAAGCCGAACACCTTCATCGCGATGAAGCTGGCCATGACCGAGATCGGCAACGTCAGTCCGGTGATGATGGTCGAGCGCCACGAGTGCAGGAAGAAGAACACGATGACCATGGTCAGCACGGCGCCTTCGATGATGGTGCGCTTGACGTTGTCGAGCTGGCTTTGCACCTTGACCGACTCGTCGTTGAGCAGGGTTAAGGTGATGTCCGACGGTAGCGATTTCTGCAGCTCGGCGACCACCTTCTGGATGCGCGTGCCGACCTCGACCACGTTGGCGTCCTGCACCTTGGTGATGTCGATGGTGACGGCGCGCTGGCCGCTCAGGCGCGAGATCGACATCTCTTCCTGGGCGCCGTCGATCACGGTCGCCACCTGTTCCAGGTAGACCGGGCCGTTGGCGCGGCGGGCGACGATGATCTTGTTGAAGTCGCGCGCCTCCTTCATCTTGTTCTCGACGCGCACCAGCTGCTCGTTGCCGGCGAAGCTGATCGAGCCGGCCGGCAGGTTGGTGTTGGTGGCCTGGATCGCGGCGATGACCTCGTCGACGCCGATGGCTTGCGCGGTCAGGTCGTTGGGACGCAGGCTGATCAGGATCTGGCGCGCGGCCATGCCGTTCAGGCGCACCTGGCCGACGCCGGCCACGCCCTGGAAGCGCTTGCCGATGACCTGGTCGGCCATGGTCGACAGTTCGCGCAGAGTGTGGGCGGTGGCGGTCAGGCCGATTTGGGCGATGGGGCGGCTGTTCTCGCCCTCGAAGCGGACGATGAACGGGTCCTTCGCTTCCTTGGGGAAGCGCGGGCGCACCTGCGCGACCTTGTCGCGGATGTCCTGCATCGCCTTGTCCATATTGGTCGACAGCTCGAAATCGACGTAGACGGCGCCGCGTCCCTCCCACGAGTTGGCGCGCAGGGTCTTGATGCCGCTGACGGTGTTGACCACTTCCTCGATCGGCCGCGTGATGTCGTTCTCGACCGCCTCCGGCGACGCGCCCGGATAGTTGACCTCGATCATCGCGCCGGGAATGTCGACGTTGGGCATCGCTTCCATGCCCAGTTCGCGGTACGAGAACATGCCCAGCACCACGAGCGCCACCATCACCATGGTGGCGAACACCGGGTTCTGGATACTGGTTTTAGTGATCCACATGGTCAGCCCTTCGCCAGCATGGCCGCTTTGGCCAAGGTTGCACCCCCGGTCGGTGTGGCGGTCGCGGGCAGCTTGACCTGCGCGCCCGGCTTGACGGCGTTGAGTTTGGAGACGATGACGTTGGCGCCCTTGTCGAGGCCGTCGGTGACCTCGGCGTAGCCCTCGTCGTCGTTGCGCAATCCCAGGGTGACCGGCTGCGCCACCACCTTGCCGTTCTCGATCTTGTAGACCACCTGCTTGCCCTGGTCGTCGCGCAGCGCCGTCATCGGCACGATGGGCGCGACGCCCGAGCGGTCGGTGACGATGCTGCCCTTGGCGAACATGCCGGCGCGCAGCGCGCCGTCGTCGTTGCGCACGGCGATGTAGACCAGCATCGAGCGCGAACCGGCCTCGGTGGCCGGATTGATGCGCGCCACCTTGCCCTCGAACTCGCGCTTCTGGAAACCGTCGACCTTGAAGCGCACGTCCTGGCCCACCTTCACGCGCGGGATTTCCGACGCCGGCACCTGCGCCTCCAAGGTCAGTTCCGACAGGTTGACGATGCTGTAGACCGGCATGTCCGGCGCCAGCTTCTCGCCGGCCTGCACATGGCGTTTGCTGACCACGCCGCTGATCGGCGCCTTGATGATGCCGTCGTTGAGCGCGATACGGGCGATCTCGACCATCGCGGCGGCCGACTTGACGTTGGCGCGCGCCAGCGCGACCGTGTTCTGCGTCGAGTCGAAGGCGTTTTGCGAGATGTATTTTTGCGACAGCAATGCCTGGCTGTTGGCTTCGTTCTTGGTCGCCATCGACAGCTTGGCCTGGGCTTCGTCGAGCATGGCCTGCTGCTGTTGCAGGCGCGCGCGCAGGTCGGCCTGGTCGATGCGCGCCAGCACCTGGCCGGCGCTGACGGCCATGCCTTCCTGCACCGTGGTGGCCTCCACCACGCCCGAGATCTTGGACTTGATGGTGGCCGAACTCAGGGGCGCCAGCGAGCCGGATAAGGGCAAGCTGACCGCCAATGATCTGGCATCGATGGCCGCGACGTCGCCGCTGGCCAGTTCGAAGACTTCCTGTTTCTTCTCTTTCTTGCCTTCGGCCTGCGCCGTCGGAGGCGTCGTCGCACCCTGGTTGCCGCGCATGACGGTCCAGCCGCCGGCCGCCAGGCCCAGCACGATCAGGACGGCGACCGGCTTGCGCCAGCTTTTGTTACGCACCGTAGGCATGGAGGCGGGGGGCAAGGTTTCAATTTTCATATCGTTCTTCTGCGAATGTTGTGGCGCCGGAGGGACCGCGCATGTTGGCACTTTATGAATTTGCAAGGGCGATCGCCACCGAAATGCGACGAGTGGCGCAAAAGCGCGGCTGAAATGCTTAAAACCGGGATCAAGCGTGTTTGAGACAAGTCAATGGCGCTTCCGCCGCAGGCGCAAGAATGGCGAAGGCCTGCGAAGGCGCGAACGCCAAAAGAGGGCCATGTGTCAGTCGACTTCCACCTGATGTACGAAAACACCAGTGACGCCGTCGTGCTGATGCGTGACGGGCGCGTCGTCGGCGCCAATCCGGCCGCGCTGGCCATGTTCGAATGCGACGATCCGGCGGACATGCTCGGCCAGGAGCTGGCCGATTTCTCGCCGCTGCAACAGGCCGAGGGTGCGCTGTCGGCGCCGCTGCTGCGCGAGCGGGCGGCGCGCGCGCACGGCGACGGCAACCACCGCTTCGAATGGTGCTGCGTCGGCCGCCGGGGCCGCCAGTTCTGGGCCGAGATACTGATGACCGCCGTTGCGGACGAGGACGGGGCGCTGCTGTACACGGCGATCCGCGATATTTCCGTGCGCCGCAACGAGCAACTGACGATGTACCTGGCGCTGATGTCCGACCTGGCCGACCGCCGCCGTACCGAGGCGCGCACCCGCCATCTGGCCGAGCACGATTTCCTGACCGACCTGCCGAACCGCGTGCTGTTGCTCGACCGCATGAGCCTGGCGCTGGCGGCGGCCCGGCGCAACCACCGCATGGCCGCCATCCTGTTCCTCGACCTGGACCGCTTCAAGTACATCAACGACACGCTCGGCCATCATGTCGGCGACCTGCTGCTCAAGGAGGTGGCGGCGCGGCTGGTCAAGTGCGTGCGCGGGGTCGACACGGTCAGCCGCCAGGGCGGCGACGAGTTCGTCGTCATCCTGGCCGACATCGGCGGCATCGAGCAGGCGGCGCACGTGGCCGCCACCATCCAGCAGGCCATCGCCCAGGAGTTCGTGCTGGAACCGCACCGGCTGCACGTGAGCACGTCGATCGGCGTCAGCATCTTTCCCGGCGACGGCGCCGACATCGAGACCCTGATGAAAAACGCCGATCTGGCGATGTACCACGTCAAGGAAAGCGGCAGGAACGGCTACCAGTTCTTCAGTCCGGAAATGAACGCGCAGATCGCCGAGCGCGTGGCGTTCGAGAACGAGCTGCGGCGCGCGCTGACCGACCAGCAATTCACGCTGGAGTACGAGGCCGAGGTCGACATCGCCAGCGGCAAGCCGCTGGGGGCCGAGGCGTTGATACGCTGGCGCCATCCGACCCTGGGCCTGCTGCGGCCCGAGCGCTTTATCGGCGTCGCCGAGGACAGCGGGCTGATGGTGCGGATCGGCGAGTGGGTGCTGGAGCAAGCCTGCCTGGCGGCACGGCGCTGGCGCGACGCCGGCCATCCGGTGGTGGTGGGCGTCAATTTATCGCAGACGCAGTTTTTGCAAAAGAACCTGGTCGACAAGGTGCGCGCGGCGCTGGAGGCGTCCGGCCTGCCGCCGGCGCTGCTGCAGCTGGAGCTGACCGAGGCCATGCTGATGAAGCACAGCGCCGGCGCGGCCGCCACCCTGGGCGCGCTGCGGGCGCTGGGCGTGCGGCTGGCGCTGGACGACTTCGGCACCGGCTACACGCGGGTCGGGCATTTGAAGGAGTATCCGCTGGACAAGCTGAAGATCGATTTATCGTTCGTCAGCGGCATCGGCGAAGGCGATGGCGACGCGGTGGTGCACGCGCCGGTGGTCAACGCCATCATCGCTATGGCGCACAGCCTGGGGTTGACGGTGCTGGCCGAGGGCGTGCAGACCGAGGCGCAGCTGCGGTTCCTGCGCGAACACGGCTGCGACCAGTATCAGGGGCGCCACGCCCGCCACGGCGGCAGCCTGGACGGCTTGGGCGGCTTGCTGGATGGCGGCGACGGCTGATCACATCTCCGTCGTCCGCTCGCGGCCCCGGCGCTCGTCGTACATGCGCACCCGCACCACCACCTGCCCGTGGTCCGACGCCTCCGGCTTGGCCTGCAACAGGTGGTCGTTCAGATACGTCACGTCCATCACCTCGCCCACCGCGAAACGCGACGCCGGATTGAATTCCTCCGACACCAGCACATGGTCGATGGTCATGTAATGGCCCTCGTGGATGTTGGTGTAGCCGACATGGCGCAAACGGTCGCGGCCGCGCTGGATCTGGTTGCTGTCGAACAGCCGTCCGCTCAGCTCCTCGTCGGCCAGCCCCACGCAGCCCGACCCCATGACGATGGTGGTGGTGACGGCGTCGGCGGTGTCGTTGAAGTCGCCCAGCACGATGCGCGGGCGGCGGCCGTCGCGGTCCATCTGGCTCAGCAGCGCGCGCAGCGCCACCGCCTCGGTGCCGCGCCGTATCAGCGAGCGCAGGTTGGCGTGCGCGTACAGCATGGCCTCGTCGCCGGGGTCGCCGTGGCGGTAGTCGGGACGCTTGGATTTGAGGTGGATTACCAGCACGTCGATGACGCGCTCGTCGGGCAGCACCACCTGCGCGTGCAGCGGCGCGCGGGCGAAGCGGTCGGCGTCGCGGTTGCCCTCGGGCATGGCGACACCGTCGGGGAACAGCTGGTAGGCGTGGGCCGGCGCCGCCAGCGGCAGGCGCGAGATCAGCGCCACCTGCGGCGTCAGGCGTGGCTCGCCGGTCAGCGGATCGGGCGCCGGATCGAAGCCCGACAGCGACGCCTCGCGGTAGCGGCGGCTGTTGGCCAGCACGTCGCGCAGCGCGGCCATCGAAAACACTTCCTGCAAACCGATGACGTCGGCGTCGAGCTGGTCGAGCTGCTGGGCAGTCCACAGCACCTTGGCCTGGTATTCGGCCGGCGTGAGCGGCGCCAAGTTGTCGTACAATTTCGCCCCAGGCTGGGAAAGATTGCAAACATTGAAAGTGGCAAAGCGAATTTCCTGCTGCATAATGAGAAACTCCTGTAGACGACAACCTTCACGAACAGCGTATCACGCATGGCCAAAAAAGAGCACATCTCCGAGACCCCGGCGACGCAGTTTCTGCGCAAGCACAAGGTCCCTTTCACCGAGCATCCCTACGACTACGAGGAGCACGGCGGCACCAGCGTGTCCTCGCGCGAGCTGGGCGTGGACGAACACCACGTCGTCAAGACCCTGGTGATGCAAGACGAAGCCGCCAAACCCTTGATCGTGCTGATGCACGGCGACTGCAAGGTGTCGACCAAGAACCTGGCGCGCGGCATCGGCTGCAAGTCGGTCGAGCCCTGCAAGCCGGACGTGGCCACGCGCCACAGCGGCTACCAGATCGGCGGCACGTCGCCGTTCGGCACCCGCAAGGCGCTGCCGGTGTACGTCGAGGATAGCATCCTTGCGCTGGAAACCATTTATATCAATGGCGGCAGGAAGGGATACCTGGTCGGCATCGCGCCGCAAGTGCTGGTCGACCTGCTGGGGGCCAAGCCCGTCCACTGCGCTCTGGCTGACTGACATTGCATACAAATTAACATTAATGTTTTTGCACATATGTTAATGTGACTTCTTATTGCCGACGGCGTTGCCGGCATAATGAAGGAGGACTAATCATGAGTGGGCCCGACGAACGGGGTGAAGCCGGTGGCGGTGCGCTTGGCAATGGACCCGCAGAAGTCCTCGCTACCCTCAAGAGGATGCTTGTGGTGTCGAAAGATAATTTCGATTTGCTGCTGAAACTTTCGCCGCTCGCCTTGTTGCCTTCCGCTGCGATCCTGTGGTGGCACCTGAAGACCATTCATTGGTCGGATGTGTTTCTGGAGTCGGCTATTTCCGCCCCGGGACTGACATTTCTTGTTGTCGCCGCGCTCGCGTTGTGGCTTTTGAGTGTCGCGCTATTCCTTGTTTCCTCCATTCCGGTCATAGGCGCCACGGAATTTGCTTACGGCGGCAGATCCCTGCCCGATATTTCCGTGTGGGCGTTGTTCGCTGCGTTGGCGGGTTGGGTGCTGGTGGTGTTGCGAAGTGTCGAACATCCGTTTTCACAGTGGTGGTTTTTGGTTGTTCCATTTGTTTGCGCTTTGATTCCTGTCGTGATTGAGCACCTTAGACGTCCGATTCCGTGGAGTCGCAAAGGGCGGTACTGCGCGACGGGAAGAAACGTTTTTCAAATCGCCGGTGTGGCGGTGGCGATGGTGGTGACCTCGGTGCCCTTTGCGGTTGTATTGAAATCTGTCGCTACCCTGCCGGATTTTGAGGAGATGCCTAGCTCCGTCAAATTGTTGCTGGCGCTGCTGGTTTCGCTGATCGGCCTTATCCCCGGTTATGTCTATGTGGTGGCGCGCCGGCGGCATGTCGACACGCGAGTGCCCAATAAAGCGGCGCTCGCCGGCACGCTGTTGGTCGCTTATTTCGTGATTGCTTTTGCCTTGGTGATGTTGCCGGTAGGGGCTATCGTGTTGAGGGCCGCCGACGTCTATAGCAATGACAGGTTCACTTTTCAAATACTTAAGGACGATCTGGCTGGCGTGATGATCAAGGCCGGGCTGCCGGTGGAAAACGACAAGGACATGCGGGTGGTAAGCGGCTACGTGCGCTACCACTTCGGCGGCATAAGATTGCTATGCCGAGATCCATTCGACCCGGCCGGCATCAGCGTGGAAGCGGTGCGCGCCTCGCGCGAGGCCGGCAAGCCCGATCCAGGCCGGGTTGGCGGCGCCCATTGCGTCAAGACCGAGACCGCCGATTTGCGCAAATTCACGGTCGAAAATGGTGTCAAACCACCCGATTGAAGCGGTCCCTGGCTTGAGGGTTGGGCGCTGGCAGTGTATATTCAGCATCCCCCCGGGGGCTGACATCACTTTGAGGAAACAATGAATACAGTTTGGATGACCGTAGCCGCTTATCTGCTGGGCTCGATCTCGTTTGCCGTGATTACGAGCAAGTTGTTCGGCATCGCCGATCCCCGCACCTACGGTTCCAAAAACCCCGGCGCCACCAACGTCTTGCGCAGCGGGAACAAGGCGGCGGCCATCGTCACCCTGATCGGCGACGGCGCCAAGGGCTGGCTGGCGGTCTGGCTGGCGATGCGTTTTGATCAACAGTTGCAAATCGGCGACGCCACCATCGCGCTGGTGGCGATCGCGGTGTTTCTGGGCCACCTGTGGCCGGTGTTCTTCCGCTTTGTCGGCGGCAAGGGCGTGGCGACCGCGCTGGGCGTGCTGCTGGGCCTGAACCCGTGGCTGGGCCTGGCGACCTTCGTGACCTGGCTGGCGGTGGCGTTCGCATTCCGCTACTCGTCGCTGGCGGCGCTGGTGGCGGCGCTGTTCGCGCCGTTCTATTACGGCTTGCTGTTCGGCTTCGATCCGCAACTGGCCGCCGTGTTCATCATGTGCGTGTTGTTGATTTTCCGTCATCGTAACAACATCTCGAACTTGATCGCAGGCAAGGAAAGCCGCATCGGCAGCAAGAGCAAAGACGCCGTCAAGGCCAAAAAATAAAGTCTTCGAGGGGGCCGGCGCTTGAATTCGGGACGAGCGCCGCTATATGCTGACTTATCACTTTCAGCAAAGGTCCCCGCATGAGCACTCCCGTCAAAATCGATTTCGTCTCCGACGTTTCCTGCCCGTGGTGCGCGATCGGCCTCAAGTCGCTGGAGCAAGCGCTGGACAACATCGGCGACGAGGCCGACGTCAGCCTGCATTTCCAGCCGTTTGAACTCAATCCCAAGATGGCCCCCGAAGGCCAGAACATCGACGAGCACCTGACCGAGAAATACGGCTCCACCCCGGAGCAGCAGGACCAGGCGCGCAACATGATCCGCGCGCGCGGCGCCGAGGTGGGCTTCGATTTCGCCATGCACAAGCGTAGCCGCATCTACAACACCTTCGACGCCCACCGCTTGCTGCATTGGGCCGAGGGGGAGGGCGAAGGCAAGCAGCGCGCGCTGAAGGAGGCGCTGTTCGCCGCCTACTTCACCTTGGGCGACGATCCCAGCTCGCACGAGGTGCTGGTGCGCGTGGCCGGCGAGGTGGGCCTGGACACGGCCGTCGCCGCCGAGGTGCTGCAGTCGGACCGCTATGCCGCCGAGGTGCGCGAGCGCGAGCAGTTCTTCCAGCGCCACGGCATCAACTCGGTGCCGGCCGTGATCATCAACGAACGCCATTTGATCTCTGGCGGCCAGCCGGCCGCGGTGTTCGAAAAGGCGCTGCGCGAGATCATGTCACAATCATAAAAAATATGCGGGTCAACGGCCGGGAGGCCGTCCCTGACTCGTGGTTTTGTTATAAAATTAATTGGCAGCATCCACTTATAATAAAACCACGTCGCTATTCGGGGACCCTATGCTGGCCGCAGACAACGTACACACGCTGACCACCTCCCGCCCGCCAGCCGACCAGTTCCGGTTGGCCGCGCTGCACCGCTACGACATTCTCGACACCCCCGCCTGCGAAGACTTCAGCTTCCTCACCGAGCTCGCGGCGCGCATCTGCAACGTCCCCTACGCCTTCGTGTCGCTGGTCGACGCCGACCGGGTGTGGATCAAATCCTGCGCCGGCATGCATATGGGCGAGCTGCCGCGCGGCGAGAGCTACTGCTCGCTGGCGGTGCTGGGCGAGGCCGCCACCGAGATTCCCGACCTGACCGAGGACTGCCGCACCGCGCGCATGGCGCTGACCGTCAACGCGCCGCACATGCGCATGTACAGCAGCGTGGCGCTGACGTCGTCGGACGGCTTCGCCATCGGCACCTTGTGCGTGATGGACACCAAGCCGGGCGGCCTGGACGCGGAGCAGCGCTCGATCCTGGCGCGGCTGGGGCGCCAGGTGATGGCGCTGATCGAATTGCGGGCCAGCGAACGCACCCTGGGCGACGCCGTGCGCGAGCTCGAGCTGCTGGCCACCACCGACGAGCTGACCGGCCTGCACAACCGCCGCTCGCTGCTGCAGCGGCTGCGCTTCGAGGCGGCGCGCGCCAAGCGCTTCCGCTCGCCGCTGTCGGCGGTGATGATCGATCTGGACCACTTCAAGCGCATCAACGATGAGCACGGCCACTCCGCCGGCGACCAGGTGCTGGCCGGCGTCGGCCGCCTGTTGCGCGAGAGCGTGCGCGTGATCGACATCGCCGGCCGCTACGGCGGCGAGGAACTGTGCGTGATCCTGCCCAACACGCCGCTGGAAGGGGCGTTGAAGTTCGCCGAGACCTTGCGCGTCAAGATCGAGGCGCAGCTGCATTACGCCGGCGCGCGGCCGCTGCCGGTGACGGCCAGCTTCGGCGTGGGCGCGTTCGACCACATGGAAATCGCCGACGCCGAGAGCCTGTTGCGCCAGGCCGACGCCGCGATGTACCGCGCCAAGCACGCCGGCCGCAACCGCGTCGAAGGCGCGGTCCTTGAACGACACTGAAAGGAATTCCCTGATGCCCACCGCCACCTGGAACGGCGCCGTTATCGCGCAAGCGAGCGACGACGAAGTCGAAATCGTCGAGAACAACGTCTATTTCCCGCCATCGGCGGTCAAGTCCGAGTACCTGAAGCCCAGCGACCACACCAGCCGCTGCCCGTGGAAGGGCCTGGCCAGCTATTACACCGTCAGCGTCGACGGCAAGGACAACGAGAACGCCGCCTGGTACTACCCGCAGCCGTCGGAAAAGGCGGCGCAGATCAAGGACCACATCGCGTTCTGGCGCGGCGTGGACGTGCAGCGCTAGCCGGTGGCGTTGTCGGCCAAGCCGTATCTGCAAAGGATCACGGCGCAGTTTGGCGACGATGTCGACTGGGATCGTCATCCGTACAACGTGCCGTCGGTGCGGGAGCTGGAATCGATCAGCTTTCATCCGGACGTGACGTTTTTCATCGGCGAGAACGGCGCCGGCAAATCGACCATGCTTGAATCGATCGCGCTGGCGCTGGGGTTCGGCATCGATGGCGGAAGCCGTAACATCAGCCTCAACACCGCGCTGGAGGCGGCGCCTTTGCATCAATCGTTGCGCCTTTCAAAGAGCTTCAAGACGCCGCGCGACCGGTATTTCTTCCGCGCCGAAAGCTTCCACAACGTCGCCACCCGCATGGACGAAATCTTTGGCCGCACATCGGCCAGCTCGGACTCGCTGCACGCGCGCTCGCACGGTGAAGCTTTCATGGCCGTGCTGCTGGAGAAGTTTCGGGGCAATGGCCTATATTTGCTGGACGAACCGGAGGCGGCGCTGTCGCCCAACCGCCAATTGGCGGCGTTGAGCGCGATCCATCAACTGGTGCGGGACGATTCGCAATTCATCATCGCCACGCACTCGCCCATCCTGCTGTCCTATCCGAACGCCAAGATACTGTTGTTCGACGGCAGCGGCATCACCGAAGTGGCTTACGAGGACACCGAGCATTTCGCCATCACGCGCGACTTCCTCAACCACTACCCGCGCCGGTTGCAGCAACTGCTCGATATCGAATAGATACATGGACAATATTACCCACAGCATCATCGGTTTCGGCGTTGGAGAACTGGTACACCGCAGCCTGCCGCGCGAAGCGGACGAGACTTCGCAGCGCGTGCGGCACCGTTTGCTGCTGGTCTCCTGCGCGCTGGCCAGCAATTTTCCCGACCTGGACCTGTTCCTGACCCGCCTGCTGCCCGATCCGCTGGGCTATCTGCTGCATCACCGCGGCCATACGCACACCGCCTTGCTGGCGCTGCCGCAGGCCTTGCTGCTGGCGGCGCTGCTGTGGTTATGCTGGCCATCGGCGCGGGCGCTGCTCCAGGCCAGCCGCACGGCGCGCTGGGGCCTGGCGGCCAGCATCGCGACGGGCTTCGCGCTGCATCTGTTGATGGACTACACCAACTCGTATGGGGTGCATCCGTGGTATCCGTTCAGCGGCCGCTGGTTCTTCGGCGACATGGTGTTCATCGTCGAACCGCTGTTCTGGGTGGCGGTCGGCACGCCGATGGCGCTCGTCATGCGCTGGCGCTTCGCGCGCTGGCTCGGGTTTGCCGGCTTGTTCGCGGCGCTGATGTTCTTCGCGTCGAAAGGCTATCTGGGCGGGCCGTCGGTGGCCGCGCTGCTGCTGATCGCGCTGGCGTGCGGGGCGGCGCAGTGGCGGGCCGGCGCCGATGGCAGGGCGGGCCTGCTGCTGGCGCTGGGTATCAGTGTCGGCTTTATCGCGGTGCAGGGCGCCGCTTCGCAACTGGGGCGGCGGTTGATCGTCGCGGCGCTGTACCAGGCCGATTCGTCGTCGCGCGTGCTCGATGTGGTGATGACCGCGTATCCGTCGCAGCCGCTGTGCTGGAGTTATATCAGCGTCGAGAGCCACGAGGCGGCGGGTAGTTATCGCTTGCGGCGCGGGGTGGCGAGCGTCGCGCCGACGTGGCTGGCGCCGCTTTCGTGTCCGGCCGGGCTGGTGGAGTCGCCATCGGCGCGGGCGCTGTCGCCGTCGGTGGTGCAGTTCGAGACGACGGAGGGGAGTCTCGCGCAGTTGCGTGCGTTGAAAAACGGTAACTGCCAGGTGGACGCCTGGCTGCGTTTCGGCCGCGCGCCCTGGTTGGACATGACCAAGGGCGAGTTGTCGGATTATCGCTTCGCGCTGACGCCGCGCGGCAATTTCACCACCTTGCATATCGTGCCGGCGGCGGCCTGTCCGCAAGGCGTGCCCGGCTGGGGCTATCCGCGCCATGACTTGCTCTCGCCACAGCACTGAACCCACCACTGTTCAATGACTTTCCTTGATGTCCGGCTCACACTATTGGTGCCAATGCACGTTTTTAGTGCTTTCCCAGCCGTATCGTGTGGTGTGTTTGAGACAAAAATCTCTAGAATAGGTCGATTAGGACAAACTTTGTCCAATCTTCTTGGCACGACAATTGCATTGCTATTGAGAAAGGAAGAAGATCGAATCTTAAGGAGGACGTTATGAACGCAACTGAAGATAAAGCAAAATCGGATCTGGTCCACGAATCGGCGGCGGACGAACACCGTCTGCGCAGCGAGCGTATCGCCGCACGTGGCGTGTCCCTGGGCAAGGCCAAGGGCAAATACCTGATTCCCCTGGTCGGTCTGGCCGTGCTGGCCTCGATGGCCTTCGCCCAAGGCTAAGGCTCAGGCCTTGTCCTAGACAACCTTGATCTCGTCCAGCGGCCAGCGCGGCCGTACGTTGAACGAATAGTCGCGTTTGGCCGCGTTCGGGTTGATCATCAACCGCATCGCGCCCGCGAAGGCGATCATCGCGCCGTTATCGGTGCAAAACTCCAGTTCAGGGTAGTACACCTTGAACTTCTTCTTGGCGGCGGCTTCGTTCAGCGACGCCCGCAGCTGGGAGTTGGCCCCGACCCCGCCGGCAATCACCAACCGCTTCAACCCCGTGTGCTTGAGTGCCGATACGCATTTGGCGGTCAGCACCTCCACGATCGCGTCGACGAAACCGCGCGCGATGTTGGCCTTGTCCTGCTCGCAGATATTGGCGATGACTTTCTCGTCGTGGTTTTTCACGACCGTCAGCACCGCCGTTTTCAGGCCGGAAAAGCTGAAGTTGAAATCCTTGGTGTGCAGCATCGGGCGCGGCAGCTTGTACGCGGTCGGATCGCCGAACTCGGCTAGCCGCGAGATCGCCGGGCCGCCCGGATAGCCCAGGCCCAGCAGCTTGGCCGACTTGTCGAACGCCTCGCCGGCGGCGTCGTCCAGCGTTTCGCCCAGCAGGGTGTACTGGCCGACGCCGTCGACCCGCATCAGTTGCGTGTGGCCGCCCGACACCAGCAGCGCGATGAAGGGAAACTCCGGCGGCTGCGACGCCAGCAGCGGCGACAGCAGGTGGCCTTCCAGGTGGTGCACGCCCAGCACCGGCTTGTCCAGCGCCAGCCCGAGGCTGCACGCGACCGACGAGCCGACCAGCAGCGCGCCGGCCAGGCCGGGGCCTTGGGTGTAGGCGATCGCGTCGATGTCGGCCAGCGACTTGCCGGCGCCTTCCAGGGTCTGCGTCAGCAGCGGAATGGCGCGGCGGATGTGGTCGCGCGACGCCAGTTCCGGCACCACGCCGCCGTATTCCTCATGCATCGTCACCTGCGAATACAGGGCGTGGGAAAGCAGGCCGTGCTGCGTGTCGTACAGCGCGAGGCCGGTTTCGTCACAGGAGGATTCGACGCCGAGAACGATCATGAAAGGGCTGCAAGGTGAAAGTGTAATCCGCCATTGTAATGGAAAGCGCGCCCGTTGACCTCGCATCGCTGCACCAGCCGATGCCGGCACCGCACCGGCCGGGTGCGTAGTTTGCCAATAGGACAGGGTTTTACCCGGATTTAACGTATTTGCCCTGTGGCACCAGTTTTGCTTAGAGAGGGAACAGTAAGTTGACAGCCGGAGGGCGCTATGTCGGGACAATGGAAGCTGATTTGCAAAGTGAAGGATGTGCCGCTGAGCGGCGCGCGCCTTGTGCCGCGTGGACTGGCTTGGCAGGAGTTGCCGGGCGTGGCGTTGTACCGCACCGACGAGGAAAGCGTGTTCGCCGTGCTCGAGACGGTCAACGTCGAGCCACGCGAGAGCGCCGCGCGGCGCTATTCCGTCAAGGTCGAGGATTGCAAGGTCTACCTGGACCTGGAGGAGTTGAGCGCCCCGGCCAGCAAGGCCGAGGCGGCGCTGGCGGGATCGTTCGGCGTGGCAACCCGGGTGATGGCCTTCGGCTGACGGTCCCGCGCTACATCATGGGCGCTTCAACAACTGCTGATGCGCCTCGCGCAGCATCTTTTCGGTGGTTTCCCAATCGATGCAGCCGTCGGTCACGGAGCAGCCGTACTTCAGCTGGCTCAAATCGGCCGGGATCTTTTGGTTGCCGCCGACGATGTTCGATTCGATCATCACGCCCACCAGCGACTGGTTGCCTTGCACGACTTGATGGATGACATCGCCCATCACCAGCGGCTGCAGCTCCGGCTTTTTGTAGCTGTTGGCATGCGAACAATCGACCACCAGATTGGCCGGCAGCTTGGCCTTGGCCAGCGCCTGCTCGGCGATCGCGATCGACACCGAATCGTAGTTCGGACGGCCGTCGCCTCCGCGCAACACCACGTGGCCGTAGGCGTTGCCGCGCGTGCGCACGATCGACACATTGCCTTGCGCATTGATACCCAGGAACGAGTGCGGATGCGCCGACGACAGGATGGCGTTGATGGCGATGCTGATGTCGCCGTCGGTGCCGTTCTTGAAACCGACCGGCGTCGACAGGCCCGACGACATCTCGCGGTGCGTCTGCGATTCGGTGGTGCGCGCGCCGATCGCGGTCCAGGCGATCAGGTCGCCCAGGTATTGCGGCGAGATCGGGTCCAGCGCCTCGGTCGCGGTCGGCAGGCCCAGCTCGCAGACGTCCAGCAGGAACTGGCGCGCCTTTTCCATGCCGACGTTGACGCGGAACGAGTCGTCCATGTCCGGATCGTTGATATAGCCCTTCCAGCCCGTGGTGGTGCGCGGCTTTTCGAAATACACGCGCATCACCAGCAGCATGGTGTCGGCCACTTCGGCCTGCAGCGCCTTCAGGCGGCGGGCGTAGTCCAGCCCGGCGACCGGGTCGTGGATCGAGCACGGGCCGACCACCACGAACAGGCGCTTGTCCTTGCGGTCGATGATGTTGCGCAGGGCTTCGCGGCCCTTCATGACGGTCTCGGACGCGCTGTCGGTCAGCGGCAGCTTGCCGTGCAGGGCCTCGGGCGACGGCATCGGCGCGAACGAGGTGACGTTGATATTTTCGATGTCTGGGGAAATCATGATTGGACTATATTTCTTTTCTGGGAATGGATAGTGTAGCCGAATTAGTTAATACCGGTTCCGCCAGTAAGGTTTTTTCACATTTCGGCAAAATCGTATAAGCTTGGTGCCATGACGATAACGAACACCGAACCCTTCCTCGCCGCCCGACTCATCAAGGAGATCGGCCGCGGCAAAAACGGCGCCCGCAGCATGACGCGCGACGACGCCCACGACCTCTATCAAGCCATGCTCGACGGACGCGTGTCCGACCTGGAGCTGGGCGGCATTTTGCTGTCCATGCGCATCAAGGGCGAATCGGTGGAGGAGATCGCCGGCTTCCTCGACGCCGCCGAGGGCTCGTTCGAACCGCTGACGGCGCCGCCGGGGCAGTTCGCGCCGGTGTGTATTCCAAGCTACAACGGCGCCCGCAAGATGGCCAACCTGACACCGCTGCTGGCGACGCTGCTGGCGCGCGAAGGCGTGCCGGTGCTGGTGCACGGCGTGGCGCACGACCTCGGCCGCGTCGCCAGCGCCGAGGTGTTCGAGGCGCTGGGCGTGACGGCGGTGCGGCACCGCGCCGAGGCGGAGGAGGAGATCGCCAAGGGCCACGTCGCCTTCATCACCATCGACGCGCTGGCGCCGAAGCTGGCGTACATGCTGTCGCTGCGGCGCCGGCTGGGCGTGCGCAATTCGACCCACACGCTGGTCAAGATCATGCAGCCGTTCGCCGGGCCGGCGCTGCGGCTGGTGTCCTACACCCACCCCGAATACCTGGAAATGCTGGGCGAATACTTCACCACGTCGGCGCTGCACGAGCGCGGCGACGCCTTCCTGATGCGCGGCACCGAAGGTGAAACGGTGGCCAACGCCAACAAGGCGCAGCAGATCGACTGGTTCCACGGCGGCCTGCGCACGACCCTGGTGCCCAAGCAGACCCAGGTCGGCGAGCTGCCGTTGCTGCCGGAAGACAAGAGCGCGGCGGCCACCGCCGAGTGGATCGCGTCGGTGCTGCGCGGCGACGTGCCGGTGCCGCCGCCGATCGCCGAGCAGGTGGCGCAGTGCCTGCTGGTGTCGCGCACTTTGCAGTCGCGCCAACGGGTCAGCGAGCCGATCGAGTAAGTAGGCCGAGCAAGGGCGGGCGGCGCGACTCGCGTACAATACCGCCCCTGATCAGATTGGATTCCA
>Ga0105244_10000488_pt1 | contig 35867 bp, 38 predicted proteins | sample KBSM44metaG_FD_80423 | JGI IMG/M metagenome (GOLD analysis project Ga0105244, IMG submission 80423) | Miscanthus rhizosphere microbial communities from Kellogg Biological Station, Michigan, USA - KBS M4-4 metaG | ecosystem: Host-associated > Plants > Roots > Rhizosphere > Soil | place...
CCAATAGGGGAAGATGCTTCATGATTGAATCCTGAAAAACTTGGCTTGAAAACAACGCACAGCCGGCCGTAATCCCCAACGGGAACGGTGGTCAGTGCTGATCAGAAAGCGAAGGTGTCAGGCAAAAACAGGCGGCGCGCGCGGGTGAGCCGTGGGCCAGGTGAAGCGGGCAGGGATGTCGGCAGCCACAACCACCGCAGGCGGTGGCGCGTGAGGTTGTGGCAGCACCGCCACATTGAGGCTGGTATTGAGCGCCGGGCCCATGCCACCCGTTGAACACAGCGGGCAACCGAACGCCTTCGACAGCGTCGGCAGGTTCTCGTCGGTCGAGTTCTTCTGTACCGGCGCCTGGGTACGCGGGTCTACCGTACAGAACTGCCCGCCGATGCCATTGAGCTGCATCCCCAGCATCTGCCCATGACCAATACTGCACGCGAACACATTGAACAGGACGCAGCAATAGAGCATCCAGGCAATGAGCGAGCGGTCGGCACGGGCGATTTTCATGGGGCGGCACTTTACCATCAGCGGCCGACGAAATGCCTACAAAAAATCTCAGGACGACTATCCTCATCCGCACGTTTTCAGGGAGAGCCAGCCATGAGCTTCGTCATCGCACGATGGATTGTCGGGATTTTCACCTGCATCAGCATGGTGCACTTGTACTGGGCCGCAGGCGGCAAGCTCGGCAGCCTGGCCGCCATCCCCCAGTTACCCGGCGAATTCGCCCGAGGGCCACGGCCCGCGTTCAAGCCTTCGGCGTTGGGCACGTTTCTGGTGGCGATGGGGCTGGTGGCGATAGCGCTCCTGGTTTGCCTGCGCGCCGGGCTGTATTTCTCGGCGGTGTCCCATGGCGCTTTGCAATGGGGAATCAGCGCCATAGCCGTGATCATGTTTGCCAGGGCGATCGGGGATTCGGAGCTGGTGGGGTTTTTCAAGAAGGTGAGTGGGTCCAGGTTTGCGAAGTTGGATACGTATTTTTATTCGCCGTTGTGTTTGGTGTTGGGGGTGGGGTTGTTGGTGGTGGCGTGGGGGTGAGGCTCAGGTGTTTGTGGGGTAGAGGCGGATTCTTGATGCCGTCACCTCAACAAAGCCGACTTTTTGAGTGAGTGGTTCGTCAAGTTCGATAAGGATTATTGAGTCGCCGAATTTTAACGCGGTGTGCTCGCCGTCTTCATCCTGGATAAGTCGGATGTTATTTGTGTGACTTCGTTTACGGCCGTTATGGAGGGAGTCTTTCGGGATGAGGGCATGAGGTTTTTTCCCAATGAGAAGATTTCCTCTAGGTCGAACTCTACATCCGGTTCATCGCCGATTTTGGGTGTGATGCCTACCCATAAGCCTGTGCCACTTCCGGCAGACGAGTGGAAGCTCACGGATAGACCGTGGTCGGCCGGTATTGCTGCAGTGATTAGTATGTTCATTTCAGCTCTTCGGTAATTGAGCACTCTAAAAGGTGTTGTTTATGGTTTTTTAATTGGTTTGAGATTTTGGATGTTATGTTTTTTTTCGTGGTGACCCTGTCGCGATTAACCTGACTTAAAACGTCTGAGGTGTTTTTAGAATGATTAAGTAAGTGTCGTGGCTATAAAGTTTATAGCGTCGAAAAATCGATGTGGCCTCTAAATGATATGCAAGCTATCCAGCTGAGATTTTTTTGAGTGATAAAGGTATGCTGAGGTAATTGCGAAAATATTTCGATTGCTAGAGCCAGGTTTTTGACGTCTATTGAATAGGCGTTGTCAGCAGTGTCCCCGATTATAAGGATGTCGTCATCGCTGGCCGAAATGATTTTTTCCACAAGCGAGTTTTGCGCCTCTAGTGATTCCATTGTTCCGAGATAGGTGCTTCCTTTTAAGGACTTCCATGCGATCTGGATTCCGGAAAAAGGAAGGCTGCTGATTGCGTTTATTAATAGGTCGCATTCGGCCTCAGTCAATATAATAAGTTCTGCATTGTGGTTTTGGAAGTCCTTAATAACTTCTTCGTCGAAATAGTTCATTGTAAAATCTCGTTGCTGATTAGATTGCTTTTTTAAGTGGTCCGGCGATTGTGAGTTTGTTCGTAGTCCTTTGAGTGATTTTTGATTTTGTGGTTTTATGGTTCGAATGATGATGTTTTGAAGCGGTTGTAAAATGGATGTTGTAGGAGGCTAAAAGAAGAAAAATAGCCCTGTATGGTTGTGTATCGCTAAGGTGTTTAAACTTATTATTTTGTTTATGATGTCTGAGTTGGTAGCTGTCTTTCGCGCCTCTAAAATGCTTAGTGTTTTTTTGAGATCTTCAGGCGTATCGATTTTTTCGTCTTCGTATTCATCGATTATTTTGCCAAGCGAAGTATTTATAGTGTCTATTGCGCCGGATTTTAAGAATCGGTCATATTCTTCGGAGGTGAGGTTGATTGTTTCGAGTAATGAGTCAGGGCAGGAGCCTGTATCCAATAAGTGCATGGCTTTCGAGGTGAGTGGGACGCAGATTATCTTCATGTTTTTTGTTGGCGCATTAGATTTGTTGTATTTGCTTTTTTTGCCTGTTTTTCAGGTCTGGTTGTGAATGTGGCTTAAGTAGTGCTAGGTAATCAGGTGGTCGTCTTGTTAGAAGGATTCGGTGAGTTGTGAAAAGTTAGGCTGCACATTTTTGTGGTGAACTCGCTCGGGCGAATATGAAATATTGGCCCTGTAATGCTCTGTCTAGGCAAAGCTCACGCAGTCATGGTCGTCCATGTAAATTAAGAACGAACACTTTTTATCGGTTATCCAAAAAGGATATCCAGTAGTTTCCGACAAGACGTTCTCGATGTGTTCTGCCTTTTCAATCGCCCATGCCCTGTACGCAGTGTCGACGACAATCAGGATCAACTGATCGTTGTATATGCGTTTTGAGACCTCTTGCCAAAATTTTGGATTGTATTCGGCGTGCTTGATTTTTAGGCTGTTTGGGTCTAAATATTGAGCGCCTCCAAAAAAAATTTTGCAAAGGGACGTGATCAACGTCTTCAGTTCGTCGGTGTTGAACTTTGTATTTTTAATTTGTAGATTTTCTAAGGTTTCATCGATTTCTGTTTCTAGATAACTCATTTTTGGATTCCAATTCGGGATCGCCTGACAGGAACTAGTGTGAGTAATATATGCTCCCTCACACCCGCACCTGATAGCGTTTGCCCGCCGCGCAGTGGTGCGAGCCTTTGCCGTGCTCATCGAGCATGACCACGGTGGAAGTGCCGTCATCGAGCCCGATCACCTCAACCGGGATGTTGCCGATCGGCACGTCATACACCGATTCAAACAGGCTCTCGATGTTCAGCTCGCCGCCCAGCGAGCAATGGGTCACTGTCGAAAAATCAGCATCGGACACACTCACCGATTGCTGCGAATCACCCACCCGCAACACCCGCTCCATCCCCAACAACGAAGGCAAGTCCGCTGCATGGCTGGCTGAATCCAACGCGCGTGAGTACCAGGCGCCCATCTGCTGGCGATACTCCGCCAGGCTTTGATGGAAGCCATCCAGCTCGTGTTCGATAAAGGCAATGTGGGCGGTGTGAGTCATCCGTGACGTCTCGTCGAAGGGCAAGGCATCGGAGTCTGCCGCAGCAAAAAGCGGCTGGATGAACGGTTGGAAAAATCAGAATGGGACGACGTGAAGCAGGAAAAAGCCGCGAAAAACTAGCCCGGGGGATTACGTCAAAAGACGATCCGGCTCATTGCGAAAAGTTGCGCAAATAAAAATGGCTCTCATCCTTGCCCGATTTCCCGACCTGGCCGTCATGGTTAATAGAACCTCTATTACGCAGGATTTCCCATGTCGCGCCTTGCTCGTCCCTTGCATCCACTGGCCCTGTCAGTGGCGTTCGCCTTTGTCGCCGTGCCGTTGCTGTCTGTTCAACCTGCCTTCGCCGAAGAAAGCAGCAGCGCGCTGCGCCGTTTCTCGATTCCCGCGGGTGATTTGAGCCAGGCACTCAACAGCCTGGCCGAGCAGGCCAACCTGGTGCTGGCGTTTGATGCGAGCCTGGCGCGGGGCAAACACAGCAATGGATTGAGCGGGCAGTACGACACCGACGTGGCGCTGAACCAGTTGCTCGCCGGCACTGGCCTGCAGGCCCTGAAGCTCTCCGCCGACCGCTACCGGCTGGAGCCGATTCCGGATAACGGCGGGGCCATGGAGTTGCAGGCCACCACCATCAGCGGTGCCTACCGCACCGAAAGCCCCACCGGGCCGGTGGCCGGTTATGTGGCCACGCGCAGCCTGTCGGGCACCAAGACCGACACCGCGCTGATCGAGACCCCGCAGTCGATCTCGATTGTCACCAAGGACCAGATGCGCGCGCAGAACGCCGAGAGCCTCAACCAGATCCTGCGTTACAGCGCCGCCGTGATCCCGGAAACCCGTGGCGCCACGGCGTCGCGCCTGGACCAGCTGACGATCCGTGGCTTTTCCCCGGCCACCTACCTGGACGGCTTGCGCATGCCGTCCAGCCGCGATGCATTGCCGCAAAAGGACGCCTTCGACCTGGAGCGCGTCGAAGTGCTGCGCGGGCCGGCCTCGGTGCTGTACGGGCAGGGCACGCCGAGCGGCGTGATCAACATGGTCACCAAGCGCCCGCTGGACACGCCGTTTCATGAAGTTGGCGTGGAGTACGGCACTTTCAACAAGAAGCGCACCACCTTCGACCTGAGTGGGCCGATCGATGATCAGGGCGTTTATTCCTACCGCGTCGCCGGGCTTTTCGACGATGCCGATGGGCAAGTGGACCACACCGAGACCCGCCGTCAGTCGCTGTCCACCGCATTCACCTGGCGCCCGGACGAGGCGACGTCGCTCACGTTGCTCGGGCACTTTCAGAAGGACCCCAAGGGCGCGTCCTACGGTTCGGTGCCAGCCTGGGGCTCGGTGTTGCACAGCCCGACCGGGCGCAGCATCGACGTGGATTTCTATGACGGCGAGAAGAACTTCGAGAAGAGCGACCGCGAGTACTATTCCATCGGCTACGCCTTCGAGCACCACTTCGATGACGTGTGGACCGTACGCCAGAACGCGCGTTACCTGCGCAGCGAAGGCCAGTACCGCAGCCTCTACAACAACTACCTGATGGCGGATTACCGCACCATCCGACGCTCGACCATTGCCGCTGACGTCGACATGGATGCCTACACCCTCGACAACCAGTTGCAAGCCAAATTCGACACCGGCCCGTTGCAGCACACGCTGCTGATGGGGCTCGATTACCAGAACACCAGCACCGACACCAAGCAGGGCTCCGGCGTGTACACCGCAGGCCCGACCCTGGATATTTTCAATCCGGTGTACGGCGCGGCGGTTCCGGTGCCTGCGTATACCACCGACGGCACGTCGCGCAGCGAGCAGACCGGCGTGTACCTGCAAGAGCAGATGAAGTGGGATAAGTGGGTGCTGCTGCTGGGTGGTCGCTATGACTGGGCCAGCACCGACAACAGCACCCAGACCCTCAGCACCGGTGCCAAGGCCAAGTCGTCCCTGGACAGCAAGGCCTTTACCGGCCGCGTGGGGCTGGTCTATCTGTTCGATAACGGCCTGGCGCCGTACGCCAGCTATTCGGAGTCGTTCCAGCCGCAATCGGGTACGGGGTATGGCGGTTCGGTGTTCAAGCCTACTGAAGGCAAGCAGTATGAGGTCGGCATCAAGTACCAGCCGCCGGGCAGCAACAGCTTTATCACTGCCGCGATCTTCGACCTGCGCCAGACCAACGTACTGACCACCGACCCGGACCCGACGCATTTGTGCGGTACCGGCCGCTGCCAGAGCCAGGATGGCGAAGTGCAGTCCCGTGGTTTCGAGCTCGAAGGCAAGGCCAGTCTCAATGACAACCTGGACATCACCGCGGCCTACGCCTACCTGGACAACCGTATCAGCAAGTCCAACAGCACCGTGCGTTATGCGCCGATCAGCGACATTGCCGTAGGCCCGGCCGTTGCCGCCGAGGGCACCACCACCTACGGCGTGCCGCGCCATACCGCGTCGGCGTGGGCGGATTACACCTTTCATGATGGCAGCCTGAAAGGCTTTGGTGCTGGCGCCGGGGCGCGGTATGTCGGGTCGTCCTGGGGCGATACCGCCAACACCCTGAAGGTGCCGGGCTACACCTTGTTCGACGCGGCGGTGCATTACGACATCCCGAACATCACCCGCCTCAAGGACAACCTGCGCCTGGCATTGAACGCCACCAACCTGGCGAATAAAGAGTACGTGGCCTCGTGCTACTCGTACTCCTGGTGCTGGTACGGCTCGCAGCGCACCGTGCAGGCGAGTGCGACTTATCAGTGGTAAAAAACCACCGATAAGGCAATTTAATGGCCCCTTTGTAACAAAATCCTCGCCAGAATCGCTTTTATTTTCAGGTGGTTAGGTGGGGATGCAAATGCGCACTGTTGGAATCATGCTGATCGCCTGCTCCCTGGCAGGCGGCGCGGCTGCCGTGCAGGCACGGGAGCTGCGCGAGGGTGACAAGTACATGTGCAGTTGGGGCGCTGGCACGGCCGCCAGGGCCCAGGAACTCAAGCTGTCGGGTGTGTCGCTGTATGCTGCGCGGCAGAAGATCCAGACCATCAAGTTCAGCAAATCGTGGATGCGCATGATGGCCATGGGCATCACCGAGCAGACCTATGACAGCCGTTCCCGGCTGAAACCCGAGGCAATCCGCCAGAGCTTTTACCAGGATTGCCTGCGCTACAAAGTGGCGCGCAAGTAATGGCCTGACTGGCTCAGCGTGACAGCGGTGAGCCGGCATCTTCCTGGAAAAACACCTTGGCAATGTCGATAAAGCGCCGATTGGCTTGTGACAGGTATTCATCGGCGCGCCAGCACAGGTTGAAGTGCATGAATTGCGCCGGCGCAAAAGACACACCCACCAACCCTGGCTCCTGCTCCTGAACGGAGCGCAGCAGAGTAGAAGCGCCCATCCCGCTGCGCGTGGCCGCTATCACCAGCGGCACGAAGTTGCTTTCCAGGGCGATGTTGAGCCGCACCCGTGCGGTACTGCAAAAAGTATCCAGCAGGTGACGTTGCAGGAAGGTGTTGTCGAACACCAGCATCGGTTCGTCATGCAGGCGGTCTGCTGACAGCGATTCCGCTCCCGCCAAAGGATGATGCTCGTTCACGCACAGCACCATCTCATCGCTGCCCAGCAGCACCGACTCCCAGCCAGGTTCGACGCGCCGCGACTCCAGCAACGCGACATCAATCGCCCGTGTTGCGAGGCGCTCGCTGATGTCGTCAGCGCTGCCTTCGATCACGTGCATGGCAATTCCGGGGTAGCGGGCACGAAATTGCATCAACAGATCCGGAATATGGCGGATGCCATACATCGGTGGCACACCGACGCGGATTTCGCCGCTGTGCAGTTGCGTCAAGTCCTGCAGTTCGCGGCGTGCGCCGGCCAAACCCTCCAGGCACGCTTCGGCGCGAGCCAGAAACAGCTGGCCTTCGGCCGTCACGCTGATCTGGCGTGTGGCCCGGTTGAACAAGGCCACGCCCAGCTCATCTTCCAGGCGGCTGACCGCCATGCTCAATGCCGGCTGCGCCACATGCAGGGCCTGCGCGGCTTTGGTGAAGCTGCCTTGGCGGGCGATTTCGACGCAGTATTCCAGGGCTCTGAGGTTCATTCCGGCTCACATAACAAAGAGTGATGAAAGGCTTCACAAATGGATATTTTTTGTGATGCGCGGCAGTCTATAACCTGTCGGCATTCTTCTCCATGCCGGATGTCATCATGCCCCTCCACCTTCGCTGTTACTGGCTCGCCACCCTCATTGTTGGCGCCTTGGGCGGCAGCCTTGCCCAGTGGGCAGGGTGGCCTTTGCCTTGGGTTGTCGGCTCATTGCTCGCGGTGTTGCTGACCCGCTGCGCGGGCAGCCGAGTGCCGGAAATTCCCCACGGGCGCAAAGCCGGGCAGTTGATCGTGGCCGTGGCCATCGGCTGCCATTTCACCGTGCCGGTGATGCAGCAAGTGGCGGGGCATCTGGGGCTGATCGTAACGGCAGTATTGCTCACGCTGGTGTTGGCCTTGGGGTCGGTGCTGGTCTTGCACCGATGGGGCGTTGCCTTGAACACCGCGTTCTTCGCGCTGATGCCGGCCAACTCCACTGAGATGGTGCACCTGGGGCGGCAGCGTCAGGCGGACACCAGTTTTATCGCGGCGGCCCACAGCATCCGGTTGCTCCTGATTCTGTTGGCGGTGCCCGCGGTGGCTACCTTTGGCGTGTCCCATTCCGTGGCGCACGAGCCGTTGCCGGTCATCTGGCCTTGGCTGATCTTTATCCTGGCAATGGGCTTTCTCGCCGCGCTGGCGTTCAAGCGCTGCAACCTTCCCAACCCCTGGACCTTCGGGCCGTTCCTGATCTGTGCGGTGGGGGTGGGTTGCAACCATTTGTCGATGAGCATGCCGGGCTGGCTCAGCGGATGCGGGCAGTTGCTGATCGGGTGTGCGTTGGGTGTTGCGTTCGACCGCCGTTTTTTCCGCCGTGCGCCGGGTTTTCTGGCCAAGGTGCTGGTGCTCTTGACGGGCTCAGTGATTGCCACTGCGCTGGCCGCGTGGGGGCTCGGTGCCGGGTTGGGCATGCCGTGGCTGTCGCTGGCCCTGGGCATGATGCCCGGCAGTGCCCCGGAAATGAGCCTCACCGCCGAAGCCTTGGGGTTGGCGGTCACCTTGGTCACGGCCATGCAAGTTATCCGTATGCTGTTGATCCAGGCTGCGTGTCTGCCGCTGTACCGCCTGCTGGACCGAGCGCTGCAAGAGCAAGCACCGGCCAGTACAAAATCTGCGTAAGCCTGTCCAACTTTGCCTTCGTGCCCCTCGCCATACTGGCGCCAGGTAAACCAAGAGGCATAGGCCATGACTGATTACGTATTCACCCCCGCGCACATTCCCTCCCTTGCCATCCAGGGCAGCGACGCACGTTTCCCGCTGCGCCGGGTGTTTTGTGTGGGGCGCAACTACAGCGAGCACGCCCGCGAAATGGGGCATGACCCCGACCGCGAGCCGCCGTTTTTCTTTATGAAGCCGGCGGATGCCGTCGTGCCCGCCGAAGGGGTGATCGCTTACCCGCCGCTGACCGCCGACCTGCACCATGAAGTGGAACTGGTGGTGGCCATCGGCAAGGGTGGGGTGGATATCAGCCGTGAAGAGGCGTTGTCCCATGTCTGGGGGTATGGCGTCGGCATCGACCTGACCCGCCGTGACCTGCAAGCCCAGGCGAAAAAACTCTCCCGTCCGTGGGAATGGGCCAAGGCGTTTGATGAGTCGGCGCCGACCACTGCCTTGCAACCTGTGAGTGCCATCGGTCACCCCTCAACGGGGAAAATCTGGCTCAAGGTCAACGATGAACAACGCCAGGTGGGTGACCTGGCCGACCTGATCTGGTCCGTCAGCGAAGTGATCAGCCACGCGTCCAAATCCGTGGCGCTCAAGGCGGGCGACCTGATCTTCACCGGCACGCCCGCAGGTGTGGGTGCCGTGCAGCCGGGGGATGTGCTCACGGCCGGCATCGACGGCATTGGCGAGTTGAGTTTCACCCTCAGCCAGGGTTGAGGCTAAAGTGGTGCCCAGGCCACCCGAGAGACTGTTATGCCAGGCACCCGCGTCACCACCTATGGCATGGAACAACGCAGCGACCGCCCCGACTTCTACATCCGCGACAAGCGCGGGCGGGCGGCGCTGACCAGTCCCCATCGCCATGAGTATTTCCAGATCCAGATCAACCTCGGTGGCGACACCGTGCAGCATATCGGCGGCGCGGTGCGGCCGTTTCCGCACAAGGCCCTGGCGTTCATCCTGCCCCATCGCCTGCACGTGATCCCTCATCCCGAGGATGGCGAGTTCATGTTGATCAACTTCAGCCAGGCGTTTTTCCTGCCGCAGCTGACGTGCGACCCACTGGACCTGGAAGACATCCCCATCGGCCAGGCGCCGGAACTGGCACCGTTCCGCTTCCAGGAACAACTGGACTTCATCCTCGACGACGCCGCCTTCGAAGAAGTGAAAACCTGGCTCACCCAGATGCGTACCCTCGACGCCCACCGCACCTTCGGCGCGCGCGAGCGCCTCAAGGGCTACCTGTTCCAGCTGATCGGCCTGGTGTGCCAGGCCTACGCCGAACCGCTGCAGGCATTTGCCGCCAGCAATGCCACCCGGCGCGGGCGCAAGGACGCGCTGGCAAGGGTTCAGGGGCACATCCGCGAGCACCTGCACGAACCCACCCTCAACCTGACAGACACGGCTGCTGCGGCCTTCCTGTCGCCCAACTACCTCACCCACTTGTTGCGCAAGGAGACCGGCAAACCGTTTTCCCAGTTGGTGCTCGACCGCCGCATGCAACTGGCGCGCACCTTGTTGCTCAACAGTGCGCAATTGATCGGCGTTATCGCCCAACGCTGTGGCTTCACCGATGAGGCGTACTTTTCCCGCTGTTTCCGCAAGGCCCACGGCTTGGCGCCCGGGCAATTCCGCCGCCAGCAGCACACTGAATCCCTGTAATCCCGCGCTTTTTACAAAACCACGACAATGCATATGTTTCTATTTGCATACAATTGCGTGCTTCAACGGAGGAAGCGCCCATGAATACGCGGATACGGCTGGCGACACTGCAGGACATCAGCACATTGTTTGCGATTCGTACCTCGGTGACGCAGAACCACCTGAGCCGAGAACAAATGGCCGAGCGGGGCATTACCCCTGAAGTGCTGGCAGACAGCATCCGTGAAGCGCCCTGTGTGTGGATCGCCGAGGTCAATGGTGAGCCTGCCGGGTTTTCCATGGTCGACCTGGACAGTGGCGAAGTGTTTGCGATGTTCGTGCGGCCGGCCTATGAGAACCAAGGGCTGGGCCGCCAATTGATGGCGGTTGCCGAGGCAGCCTTGTTTGAACGCCATGACACGTTGTTCCTGGTCACCGACGGGCGTGATGAGATACGCGCCAATGGGTTTTACCAACGCCTGGGTTGGTCGGTGGTGGATCAGGTCGACGGCGACGACGTTCGTTACCAGAAGAGCAGGGCGCTGTAGTGCCATGAACCCACCCGTAGCCCCGTCCTCCAACAGCTTTCGCTACTTTGTGGTCGGCGTGCTGTGCGTCGCGGTTTTGCTGGGCGTTTACTTTGTGCGGCTCAATGCGCAGGTGGACCAGGAGCGGGAGGAAGCCGCCGAGCGCCTCACCCTTTGCCAACATATCGAAAGCGTGGCCCGTGCGGCCTTGCCGGCCAACCTCCAGCCGCCCGAGGCGTGCAGGCAACTAAAGGCTCGCTCTTCCGAAAGTGTCGCACCGTTATAATCAATAACCTTATTTATACAGCGGATATATACCGACGAAGTGTCAGGTGATAGTCGCAGTACTTGCACCAAAAAGTGGCACAAGTGCGTCGTGCTACCTTAAAAAATGTGTGGTTATTGAATGACTTACGCGACTTTTAATCCGACGAAAGGATTAAAATAATCTTGTTACAGGTTTTTGCAATCGGTACTATAGCCGGGCGTTCACCTCCCACGGTTTATGCATTTTTAAATCCCAAGTTTCCATCAGCTACTTGGGATTTTTTTTGCCTGCGATTTGACTCAAACGTCAAACTTCCACCTCGGCGAACTCCGCGCGCATGCGGCCGTTGCGCTTGGCCTGGTACAGCAACTTGTCCACCTCCTCGACAAACCCCAGCATGGCGCTGTCGGGCGTGACGAGGTGGGTGCCCACGCCCAGGCTCAGGGTCAGCAATTTCGACACCGGTGAAAAGCCGTGCTCGATCTGCTGCTGGCAAATCAAGTGCAGGCAGCGTTGCGCCACCTGCCTGGCCGAGGCGGCATCGGTCTCCGGCAGCAACCACACAAACTCCTCGCCGCCGATGCGCGCAATGAAATCCCGTGGCCGGTTGGCCGCCAGCGACAGCGTGCGCGCCACTTGGCGCAGGCACTCATCGCCTTTGATATGGCCGTAGTGGTCGTTGTACTGCTTGAAAAAATCGATATCCAGGATGATCAGCGACAGCGGCAACTGGCTGCGCTGGGCACTGGCCCACTCGCGTTCCAAAACCATGTCGAACATGCGCCGGTTGGCGATGCCGGTCAGGCCGTCCTGGTAGGAATATTCTTCGAGCTGCTTTTGCAAGCGAATCAGGTGCTCTTCGGTCTTCTTGCGCTCGCTGATATCGAACATGAAGCCGATCAGTGCTTCGACTTCGCCGTCCTTGCGCACCACGTGCACCACGTCGCGAATCCACACGTAGTCGCCATTCACCGTGAGCGCCCGGTAGTCGGCCTCGTGGTCCACACCGGCACGGGACTGCGACACGCAGAAATTCACCACGTATTCGCGGTCATCGGGGTGCATGCGCTCGACCCAGTCATCCACGCTGACCCAGCTTTGCGGGGTCCAGCCCAGCAGTGTCTCGATCTGCGGGCCGATGTAACTGAAGGTCATGGTCTGCCAGTCGATGCGCCAGGGGATGGCTTTGGTCGACTCCAGCAGGGTTTTGTAGACGTCGCTGTCGGGCTGGCTCGGTGGGGCGATGCTCATGGGTGGGCTGCTCGAAGGGAGGGCGAAATGCCATGAGCGTCTTTTGAACCGGCCCTTGAGTCAAGCCTTCGCCAGCGCACCGGACGAGAGGTCAAGTGCCGGGTTCCTGGCGCCAACGCACCAGCGTTTACGAGGCAAAATGCGCGGTAGCTAACACTTTTGCATTAATTGTTACGCCAGGGTCGCAAGCTCATCTACTCTGGTTCCATCACACCGACAGGGCAGGGCCCAGGGACGGGGGCTTATGATGATTTCGATCACTGAATTCAGTCGCATCATGGCGTCAGGCTTCTTGCCGCTGTCTTGTGATTGCAGCCTCAACAGCGACGGCTCGCTGCGCATCAGCGTGTTCGAGCCGGTGACGGGGCGCGTCGACTTGCTGCTGACCCGCGTCTCGCCCGAAGGCCTGGACAGCATCCGTTCCATTTCAAACCTGATTGGCGAGTTGCGCACCGAGATCAAGGCCGGGCGCCGCGGGTTTGCAGCCGTAGGCTAAGCGTCATGACACGGCGCTGTCGGCCTGGGTCGAGACCGCGCCGTAGTAGCGCCAGCAGCAATGCCGATGTTCCGGCAGGATCACACAGCCGCTCAGGCTCACGATCAGCAGGGCGGCAACCAGCATAGATAGGCGACGGGACATGATGTTTCCTCTTGGTGTGTTCGGCGTTACAGGTTGAACGCCGCCACCCTGGAATATCCGTCGCGATGCTTTCAAACATTTCATCAAGCGCCGCCATCCCCTGGGCAATACTCCTCTTACGCATTGCGTAAAAAAATCTGCGGTGTTCGCGACGGATTCTTCCCGCACCTGGCGTTCAACCCATCAGCAGCGTGCACTTTCGCTCGCCGTATGAGGAGTTGCCATGAAACCACTGGCCAAATTGCGCCTTGTCTTGCTTGCCCCGCTGGCACTCGCTGCGTTTGTCAGCACCCCGACGTTTGCCCAGACCGAAGTCATCATTCGCCAGGCGCCACCGGCCGAGCGCGTTGAAGTGATACCCGCCGAACGCCCCGGCTACGCCTGGGACCGTGGGCACTGGCGCTGGGAAGGCGGTGCCTATGCCTGGGTGCCGGGGCACTGGCAGCCAGTGATGCGCAACGCGCGCTGGGAGCCCGGCCATTGGGAATCCCATGGGCCGAACTGGTACTGGCGCGAAGGGCATTGGATCCGCTGAACCCTGAAACTTAGCCTCCGGACCGAGTATTACCCGATTGAAAGACACTGATCCGGACGTTGAGCTACTGGCACGTATCGGCAACAACGAACCTGCGGCCGTCAACGAGATGGTGACGCGCAAGCTGCCGCGTCTGCTGGCGCTCGCCGGTCGGATCCTGGGGGACGCCGACGAGGCCAAGGACGTGGCCCAGGAAAGCTTCTTGCGGATCTGGCGCCATGCGGCGAACTGGCGTGCTGGCGAAGCGCGGTTTGACACCTGGCTGCATCGGGTAGCGCTGAACCTGTGCCACGACCGCTTGCGTCGGCGCAAGGAGCGCCCGTTGGACGAGGACGAAGTGCTGGAGCTGGCGGACAGCGCACCGTCCCTTGATGAGCAGTTGGAAACCGCCGACCGCAGTGCGAGGATGGCCGCCGCGTTGGCGACGTTGCCCGAGCGCCAGCGCGAAGCCATTGTGCTGCAGTATTACCAGGAGCTGTCGAACATCGACGCCGCGGCCCTGATGAATATTAGCGTCGAGGCACTGGAGAGCCTGCTGTCGCGGGCCCGACGCCAGTTGCGCAATCAACTTGCCGACACACCAGGGCTTGCCCGCCCAGGAAGGGAAAAACCATGACGCCCGAACGATTTGCTCATCTGGCTGATGCCTACGGGGCCAGCCTGCACCGCTGGCCCGTCGCCGAACAAGCCGCCGCCCAGGCGCTGCTCGATAACGGCAATGCCAGCGCCCGCGAGGCGTTGCGCGAAGCCAGTTGGCTGGATGCCCAGCTGGACAGCCATCAGCTGGCGTTCGCCGACCCGGCGCTGGCCCGACAGATTCGCCAGTCGGCGCCACGCCGTGCGTCATTCTGGTCGCGCTACGCCAGTTGGTTGTCACCCGCCGGCCTGGTGGGGGTGGGCATCGCCGGTATTGCGGCCGGGGTGCTGGTGGCGTCGCTGAGCGTGCCGCTGCCGATGTCGTCATCCGAAGTGCTGCCCAGCGTCTTCGATCAGGGCGACGCCGACGTCGTCTTTACCGTCAACGCCGAGGAAACCGAGCAATGACCCCCAAATCCCTCAAGCCGTGGTTGGTCGTCTCGGTGTTGCTCAATGTGTTTTTGATCGGCGGCGTCGGCGGTGGCTTGTACCACTGGACCACAGCCGCCAAGCCCGCCGAAGCGGTGGTCAACCAGCATGGCCTGCGCCAGGCGATGATCAAGTTGCCGCCCGAGCGGCGCAAGGAGCTGCGCCAACTGCTGCGCCAGAACCGTGCCGACAGCCAGCCGCTGATCATGGCCGGTCGCGAAGCCCGCCTTGGCGTGATCAAGCAGCTGGAATCGCCGACCCTGGACCGCGACGCGCTGGTCACCGAACTGGCCAAGGCCCGCGAGGCAGACGTTGCGCTCAGGGCCCTGGTGGACACCACCCTGGCGCAATTTGCGAGCAACTTACCCCAGGACGAACGGCAGAAACTGGTCGAGGCGCTGTACCAGCGCGGGCAGGTCAAGGCTAAAGAAAAATTCATCCAGACGGCGGGGAATAAACCCCGCTCTTGAGTTGTTAAGCCCGCATGAACTCAATGGAAGTGTGCTTATGCCGGCTGCGAAAAAGAAACAGGCTTTTGATTTTTCCTGTGGGGCTGCGTCGTTGTTGTGCGCGGCAGTGGAGCTGGAGGCAACCTTGCCCGGTGGCATGACCGCAACCGATGCATTGCGCACCAACATGTGTGAGGTGGAACTCTACAAGTTCACCTCCGGCGCGCTGACCGGCGGGGTGGTCAAACCCTTCGATCCGACCAAAGCCGGCTACTCCTACCCCCACAGCGTGGCGTTGGCGGCGCGGACGTTGGGGTTGAACGTGACCATCTACATGGAAGGCTTTCTGGCCAGCGCATTGGCCACCTTGTACCCCAAGTGCGAAGAGCTTTGCGTGAAGGCAGGCTTCCCCGTGATCCACGGCGCACCGCCACCGATGGCCGCGAATCGCCGAGCGTTGTGTGTGGTCACCACTTTTGTAGTGGGGCTGCACTACGTAATGCTGCGCCCGGGCGGAGACTTCATGGACCCGGCGGATGGCGACAACCACGATAACTTCAAGACGATGAACACCTGGTCGAAGGTGTACTCGCAAACGGGAATCACGTTGGTGTTGGAGAAGGAAGTGGAGGTTTAGGGCGCTCTTCAAGCCCGCCACCACAGGGGATCAGCGGTGTACCCAATTTCTCGACCGAACACAGCTCAAAATGTGGGAGCTGGCTTGCCTGCGAAAGCGGTAGGCCAGCTGGCATCTGAGTCGACTGACACACCGCCTTCGCGAGCAAGTCGAATCGTCGCACCGCCACTCCCACAGGGGATCAGCGGTGTACCCAATTTCTCAATCGAACACAGATCAAAATGTGGGAGCTGGCTTGCCTGCGAAAGCGGTAGGCCAGCTGGCATCTGAGTCGACTGACACACCGCCTTCGCGAGCAAGTCGCACCGCCACTCCCACAGGGGATCAGCGGTGTACCCAATTTCTCAATCGAACACAGCTCAAAATGTGGGAGCTGGCTTGCCTGCGAAAGCGGTAGGCCAGCTGGCATTTGAGTCGACTGACACACCGCCTTCGCGAGCAAGTCGAATCGTCGCACCGCCGCTCCCACAGGGGGTTAGCGGTGTACTATTTTCGCCCATCCCCAAAAATCCCCACCACCACCTTCCTCAACCACAAATGCCGCGGATCCTTCTGATTCCGCGCATGCCAGTGGTGTTTCAAGCTATACGGCGGTATCTCCACCGGCGGTTCAATCATTCGCACCGCCGAGTGCTTTTCATAGATATGTGCCACCGACCTCGGCATCACCGCGATCAACTCCGAGCGCTCGATGATGGCCGACATGCTCATGTAGTGGGACATCTGCACCACGATCTTCCTTTCGATCCCTTGCTCGGCCAGAAAGCTCTCGTACATTTCCTGGCTGCGGCTGCCATCGCGTACCTGCAGGTGCTCCAGTGTGCAGAACTCTTCCATGCTCAGTTGCGGCGCGGTGATGCGGTGGTGGCGGCCGATGAGGCAGACCAGGTCGTGGTCGAACAGGCGTTGCTGGTAGATGTTTGGCGCGTCGAGGTCGGGGAAGTAGCCGAGTGCCGAGTCCACGCGGCCTTCGCGCAGGGCGTCGTGGAGGTCTTTGGGGCCGAGGCTCAGGCACTGGATCTTGGCGTGGGGCGCGGCGCTGCGCAGGCGGTCGAAGAGGGCGGGGAGGAACACCACTTCGCCGATTTCACTGAGGCAGAAGGTGAAGGTTTCGCGGCTTTGCGCCGGGTCGAAGGTGGGGCTGGGGAGGATTTCCTGGTCGATGGTGGCGATCACTTCGCGGGTGCGTTCGACGATGCTGCGCGCCCGTGGCGTGGGCTCCATGGCGGTGCCGCTGCGCACGAACAAGGGGTCGCCGAGGGAGTGACGCAAGCGCGATAACGCGGCACTGGCGGCGGGCTGGCTCATGCCCAGGCGCTTGGCGGCGGCGGTGACGTTGCCGCAATCGTGAATGGCCAACAAGACGCGTAGCAGGTTCAGGTCCGTGCGCATGACTATAACCAGATCAAATAGTTTGAATAACTAGAATTTGCTTCTGCTATTTGTGCCCCACGGCGAGGATGGTGTCCAGACAAGAATAAAACCAAGAGGCACCCTCATGATCAATCTGCATGACATCCGCTATGTGCGTCTGGGCACGGCGGACCTTGCCCAGGCCAAGCTGTACGCCACGCAGATGCTCGGCCTGCAGGTGGCGCGCGAGGCCAACGGTGCGATCTATTTTCGCTCCGACAGCCGCGACCACACCCTGTGCTACTACGAAGGCGACCCTCGGGAAACCACCACCGCCTTCGAAGTCACCAGCTGGAACGAACTCGACCACGCCGCCCAATTGCTCGAAGACAACGGCTTCGCCGTGCGCCATGGCAGCCGCCAGGACGCCGAGGTGCGCCACGTCAACGAGCTGATTCAGTTTCGCGACCCCAGCGGCAATCACATCGAACTGGTGCTGCGCCCCCATGCCAGTGGCAGCCGTTACTTCGCCACCCGCGATGCCGGTATCACCGGTTTCAGCCATATCGGCCTGCGCACCACCGACGCCAAGCGCGACGAAGCGTTCTGGACCACCCTGGCCAACGCACGGGTCAGTGACCGCATCGGTGAAGCGCCGCTGCTGCGCATCGATGAGGTGCATCACAAGATCGCGCTGTTCCCCTCCAGCCATGCCGGCGTGCAGCACATCAACCACCAGGTGGAAAGCATCGATGACGTGATGCGCGCCTGGTACTTCCTCAAGGAACGCGGGATCAGGATTCTGTTCGGGCCGGGTCGTCACCCGACGTCAGGGGCGATGTTCCTGTACTTCGAAGGGCCAGACGGCATGACCTACGAATACTCCACTGGGGTGAGTCATATCGCCCCGGAAGACGAGGCCACCCACCAGCCCCGGCAATTCCCGCTGGTCACCAGCTCGTTCTGTGCCTGGGGTTCGAAGCCGGACATTCCGGAGTTCAAATCATGAGCCGCGTCAGCCAAGAAGCCGAAGTGCGGGTGGCCGCGCGTGCCCTGGCCAACGCCGGTTTTGTGCACGCCTACGGCCATTGCAGCTTGCGCCTGGATGCCGAGCACTTCCTGGTGTGCGCCGCCAAGCCCATGGGCCTGATCCCGCCCGGCGAGCCCGGCACCGTGGTGCCGGTGCATGGTCCGCTGCCGGAGGGTGTGTTGGGCGAAGTGCGCATTCATCAACAGATTTACCAGCGTCGGCCAGACGTCAACGCGGTGATCCGCTGCATGCCGATGCAGGTGATGAGCTTGTCCTGCGCCGGGCTGACCCCGCGTTTGCGCCACGGCATGGGCGCCTATTTCAAGGACGGCGTGCCGCTGTGGGATGACCCGCAACTGCTGCGCGACGACTCGCAGGCCGCCGCCCTGGCCGAACAGTTGGGCCGCTCCCAGGCCCTGGTAATGCGTGGCAACGGCGCCATGGTGGTCGGCGCCTCCCTGGTGGAAGCACTGACCCTGGTGTTCTACCTCGAAGACGCCGCCCGTATCGAACTGCAACTGCTGGCGGCCGGCGTGGCCGACCACGCACCGCTGCTGAGCCGTGAAGAAGCGGACCGCCGCGCCACCGCCAGCGGGCGAATCTTTGAACGCATGTGGGACTACCTCACCGCCGGCGATGCCGAGCTGAACCTGATAACAAGAGACGAGCGCCAACCATGACCAAGCATTTTCGTAACTTCATCGATAACCAATGGGTCGAGGGCGTGCGCACCTTCGACAACCGCAACCCGGCCGACAATAGCGTGATCGGCCAGGTTCACGAGGCCGGCCGCGAGCAGGTCGACGCGGCGGTCAAAGCCGCCCGCGCCGCACTGAGCGGTCCGTGGGGCAAGATGACCATCGCCCAACGCACCGCGTTGCTGCACAAGGTGGCCGACGGCATCGAACAGCGCGCCGAAGAGTTCGTCGCCGCTGAAGTGGCCGACACCGGCAAGCCCCACGCGCTGGCCAGTCACCTGGATATCCCCCGTGGCGCCGCCAACTTCAAGGTGTTTGCCGACCTGATCCGTAACGTGCCCACCGAAAGTTTCACCATGGACACCCCCGACGGCGGCAAGGCGGTCAACTACGCGGTGCGCAACCCGCGCGGGGTGATCGGGGTGATCTGCCCGTGGAACCTGCCGCTGCTGCTGATGACCTGGAAAGTCGGCCCGGCCCTGGCCTGCGGCAACACCGTGGTGGTCAAACCGTCGGAAGAAACCCCGGCCACTGCCACCTTGCTCGGTGAAGTGATGCGCGACGCCGGCGTGCCCGCAGGTGTCTACAACGTGGTGCACGGCTTTGGCGAACACTCGGCGGGGGCCTTCCTCACCGAACATCAAGACGTGGACGGCATCACCTTTACCGGCGAGACCGGTACCGGCGAAGCGATCATGAAAGCCGCGGCCAAGGGCGTACGCCCGGTCTCGCTGGAACTGGGTGGCAAGAACGCCGGGGTGATTTTCGCCGACGCCGACCTGGACAAGGCCGTGGCCGGCATCGCCCGCGCGGTGTTCGAAAACAGCGGCCAGGTGTGCCTGGGCACTGAGCGCGTGTACGTGCAACGGCCGCTGTTCGAGGCGTTTGTCGCCGCCCTCAAGGCGCGTGCCGAAGCCATCAAGGTCGGCCCGCCAAATGCTCCTGGCGTCACCATGGGCCCGCTGGTTTCCGTGGGCCACCGCCAGAAGGTGTTGAGCTATTACGCCCAGGCGGCCAAAGACGGCGCCACCGTCGTGACGGGCGGCGGCATCCCGGACATGCCTGCCGAACTGGCCGAAGGCGCCTGGGTGCAGCCGACGATCTGGACCGGCTTGTCGGAAGACTCTGCTGTTGTGCGTGAAGAAATCTTCGGCCCGTGCTGCCACATCGCACCGTTCGATGATGAAGACGAGGTGGTGCGCCTGGTCAACGACACGCCCTACGGCCTGGCCGCCAGCGTGTGGACCACCGACCTGCAGGTTGCCCACCGCATGGGCGCCGCGCTGGATGTGGGCATCTGCTGGATCAATTCGTGGTTCCTGCGCGACCTGCGCACCGCGTTTGGTGGCGCCAAGCAATCGGGCATTGGCCGCGAGGGCGGGGTGCATTCCCTGGAGTTCTACACCGAACTGCGCAACGTGTGCATCCGTCTGTGAGGTCCGCCATGACACATCTCAACCCCCTCGGCGCGCAACTGCACCAGGCACTCACCGCGCGTAAACCGCTGGCGCCGCTGACCGAGCAATACCCCGAGCTGACGGTGGCCGACGCCTACCAGATCCAGCTGGCCATGCTGCAACCGCGCCTCGATGCCGGGCAAACCGTGATCGGCAAGAAGATCGGCGTCACCAGCCAAGTGGTGATGGACATGCTCGGCGTGGACCAGCCCGACTTCGGCCACCTGCTCAGCGGCATGCTGGTCAACGACGGTGCCGCGCTGGCGTGCGCCGACTTTATCGCGCCCAAGGCCGAAGGCGAGATCGCCTTTGTGCTCAAACAGGACCTGATCGGTCCGGGCGTGACCGTGGCTGATGTACTGCGCGCCACCGCGTATGTGATGCCGTGCTTCGAGATCGTCGATTCGCGAATCAAGGACTGGAAAATCAAGATCCAGGACACCGTCGCCGACAATGCCTCGGCCGCGGCGTTCGTGCTTGGCGATGGCGTGGCCGACCCGCGTGACATCGACCTGGCGTGCGTGGGCATGACCCTGGAAAAGAACGGCGAGATCGTCGCCACCGGCGCCGGTGCGGCGGCCCTCGGCCACCCGGCGAATGCCGTGGTATGGCTGGCCAATACCCTGGGGCGTCTGGGCATCCCGTTGAAGAAAGGCGAGGTGATCCTGTCCGGCTCCCTGGCCGCCATGGTCCCGGTCCAGCCGGGTGACCAGTTGCGCATGAGCCTGGGCGGTATCGGCTCGGCTTCCATCCGTTTTGTTTGAAGGACCACCCCATGAACCTGTCAGCCGCAACCATCGCCGAACTGGCCATTCACCTGGAAAACGCCGAGCTTAATCGTGAAGCCGTGACCAAGATCACCGACGCCCACCCGGACATGGACTGGGAGGACGCCTACGCGATCCAGAACACCATCCGCGCCAACAAGGAAGCACGAGGCGTGCGCATTGTCGGCCTGAAGATGGGCCTGACGTCCTTTGCCAAGATGAAGCAGATGGGCGTCACCGAACCGATCCACGGTTTTATCACCGACTACGGCGCCTGCGCCGATGGTTCGGTGATCGACGTCGATAGGCTGATCCACCCCAAGGTCGAGGCCGAAATCGCCTTTGTGCTCAAGCACCCGCTCAAAGGCCCGGGCGTGCACGTGGGGGATGTGCTGGCGGCCACCGACTTCATTTTGCCGGCGGTGGAAGTGATCGACTCGCGTTATGAACACTTCCGCTTCGACCTTAAAAGCGTGATCGCCGACAACACCTCGTCCGCCCGTTTCGTCACTGGCGGGCAGGCCCGCAGCCCGCTGGGCATCGACCTCAAGTGCCTGGGCGTGGTGATGGAAAAGAACGGTGAAGTGGTCGCCACCGCCGCCGGTGCCGCCGTGCTTGGCCACCCGGCGCAAAGCGTGGCGATGCTCGCCAACATGCTGGCCACCCAGGGCAAGGAGCTGCCTGCCGGCACCTTCATCATGACCGGTGGCGTGACCGAAGCCATTGCGGTGGCGGCGGGCGACCAGATCACCGTGCGCTACCAGCACCTGGGCAGCGTGTCCATGCGCTTTGCCGCCAAGTCCGAGTGAGGAAAGCACCATGCCGATCATGCAGGTTTATCTGATTGAAGGCCGCGACGACGAGCAAAAGGCGCGGCTGATCGAGGCGTTGACCCAGGCCGCGGTCGACTCGATCCAGGCCCCGCCGGAGTCCGTGCGGGTGATCATCACCGAAGTGCCGAAGACCCAGTTCGGGATCGCCGGCAAAACCGCCAAGGCCCTGGGGCGCTGATATGAGCACACACAAGAAGAACGTCGCAATCATCGGCTCGGGCAACATTGGCACCGACCTGATGATCAAGATCCTGCGCCATGGCCAGCAGTTGCAGATGGCGGTGATGGTGGGCATCGATGCCGCCTCCGACGGCCTTGAACGGGCGCGGCGCCTGGGCGTGGCCACCACCCACGAGGGCGTTGAAGGCCTGGTGCGCATGCCGGAGTTTGCCGGGATCGACTTTGTCTTTGACGCCACCTCGGCCACCGCCCATGTGGCCAACGATGCACTGCTGCGCCAGCACAAGCCGGGCATCCGCGTGATCGACCTGACGCCGGCAGCCATTGGCCCGTATTGCGTACCGGTGGTGAACCTGGACGCCAACCTGGCGGCGCTGAACGTGAACATGGTCACGTGCGGCGGCCAGGCGACCATTCCGATGGTGGCGGCGGTGTCCCGGGTGGCCAAGGTGCATTACGCGGAAATCATTGCCTCCATCAGCAGCAAATCCGCCGGCCCCGGCACCCGGGCGAACATCGACGAGTTCACCGAAACCACCGCCCAGGCCATCGAGGCGGTAGGCGGCGCGGGCAAGGGCAAGGCGATCATCGTGCTCAATCCGGCCGAACCGCCGCTGATGATGCGTGACACGGTGTACGTGTTGTCGGAGGCGGCGGATCAGGCTGAAGTGCAAGCGTCCATCGAAGACATGGCCAATGCGGTCACGGCCTACGTGCCGGGGTATCGCCTGAAACAGCAGGTGCAGTTCGACGTGATCACGCCCGACGCACCGTTGAACATTCCCGGGCTGGGCCGCTTCAGCGGCTTGAAGACCACGGTGTTCCTCGAAGTCGAAGGCGCCGCCCATTACCTGCCGGCTTACGCCGGCAATCTCGACATCATGACCTCCGCTGCGCTGGCCACCGCCGAGCGCATGGCGCAGGCTTTGTGAGGCCCCGACCATGACCTTCAACCCTGGCAAGAAGCTGTATATCAGCGACGTGACCCTGCGCGACGGCAGCCATGCCGTGCGTCACCAGTATTCCCTCGACAACGTGCAAACCATCGCCCGCGCCCTGGACAAGGCCCGTGTCGACTCCATCGAAGTGGCCCACGGCGACGGCCTGCAAGGCTCCAGCTTCAACTACGGCTTTGGTGCCCATACCGACCTTGAGTGGATCGAGGCGGTCAGCGATGTGATCCGCCACGCCAAGGTCGCCACCCTGTTGCTGCCGGGCATTGGCACGGTGCACGACCTCAAGGCCGCGTACAACGCCGGGGCGCGGGTGGTGCGGGTAGCCACCCATTGCACCGAGGCCGACTGCGCCCGCCAGCACATCGAGTTCGCGCGCACCCTGGGCATGGACACCGTGGGTTTCCTGATGATGAGCCACCTCACCAGCCCGCAGAACCTGGCCGTCGAAGCCAAGAAAATGGAAAGCTACGGCGCCACCTGCATCTACGTGGTGGACTCCGGCGGCGCCATGGGCATGCACGACATCCGTGAGCGTTTCCGCGCGGTGAAGGCCGTGCTCAAGCCTGAGACCGAAACCGGCATGCATGCCCACCACAACCTGTCGCTGGGGGTGGCCAACTCCATCGTCGCCGTGGAGGAGGGCTGCGACCGCATCGACGCCAGTCTCGCCGGCATGGGCGCCGGTGCGGGCAATGCGCCGCTGGAGGTGTTCATCGCCGCCGCCGACCGCATGGGCTGGAACCACGGCACTGACCTGTACGCACTGATGGACGCCGCCGACGACATTGTGCGCCCACTGCAGGACCGCCCGGTGCGGGTGGACCGCGAGACCCTGGCCCTGGGTTACGCCGGGGTGTATTCGAGCTTTTTGCGGCATGCCGAAGTCGCGGCCAGGCGCTACGACCTCAAGACCGTGGACATCCTCGTGGAACTGGGCAAACGCCGCATGGTGGGCGGGCAGGAGGACATGATCGTCGACGTCGCACTCGACCTGCTTAACCGGTGATTTCACTTGCGGGTGGAGAACCCACAGGTGATCGGATTTCAAACTGGAAAATCTGCGTTGCAGTACATTGGCTTCACCCCAAGACAACTCCAAAAACAGGGGAACATTGATGAACAGCAAGACTGCCAACCTAGGCGCAACAATTGATAACAACAGGATTTCCGGCTACCAGATCATGGTGCTGGTCTTGTGCTTCCTGGTGGTACTGGTGGACGGCTTCGACACCGCCGTCATCGGCTACATCGCCCCGGCCCTGCGCCAGGAATGGGGCCTGCAACCGGCGCAACTGTCCCCGGCCTTCGGCGCCGGGCTGTTCGGCCTGATGGTCGGCGCGTTTATCTTCGGCCCGGTGGCCGATGCCTACGGGCGCAAGAAGGTGTTGCTGGTCTCGGTGCTGATCTTCAGCCTCGGCACCCTGGCTTCGGCATATTCCACCTCCATCGACATGCTCACCGCCTTGCGCTTTCTCACCGGCATCGGCCTGGGCGGGGCGATGCCGACGTGCATCACCTTGAGCGCCGAGTATTCGCCGGCCCGGCGCCGGATGATCATGGTCACCTTGAGCTACAGCGGGTTCACCACCGGCCTGGCGCTCGGCGGTGCGGTGGCCAGCCAGATCATACCGGTGTTCGGCTGGCGCGGCGTGCTGATGATCGGCGGCATCGTGCCGTTGCTGTTGCTGCCATTGCTGGCGTGGTTGCTGCCCGAATCGGTGCGCTTCATGGCGGCCCATGCACAACATGCCGACGCGTTGCGCAAGGTGATGGGCAGGATCACCGGCCGCAACGACCTGCACGACGTCACCTTCATCGAGCCGCAAAGCCCGGTGGCCGTGCGTTCGCCGATCTCGCAACTGTTCATCGAAAACCGTGCCCTGCGCACCGTGCTGTTGTGGGGCACGTTCTTCTGCTCCTTGTTTGTGTTCTACCTCCTGACCAGCTGGCTGCCGAGCATCCTCAAGGACGCCGGCTACGACATCGCCGCCGCTGCGCGGATCGGTGCGATGGTGCCGCTGGGCGGCACCGTGGGCGCCATTCTCATGGCGTTGCTGATGGACCGCGTCAGTCCGTATCGGGTATTGGGCCTGGCCTACCTCGGTTCGGCGCTGGTGATCGCGCTGATTGGTTTTGTGCTGGCGGACGCGTTCTGGCTGGGGCTCACGGTGTTCATGGTCGGCTTTGGCGTTGCCGGGGCGCAGAACGGCTTGAACCTGCTGTCGGCGAGCATCTACCCGACGGCAGCACGGGCGACCGGCGTGAGCTGGGCCATGGCCAACGGGCGGGTGGGTTCGATCATCGGTTCGGTGCTCGGCGCATGGCTGATCGCGCAGTTGGGCCAGCCCTCAGTGTTCTTTGTGGTGCTGGCGATTCCCGCGTTGTTCGGTTCGATTGCGATCTTCTCTTTGCAGCGCATGACCGACAAAAAGCGCGGGCCTGAGGTCACCGTACTCCCAACCTGACACCCCTGTTTTTGTAGGAGCCGGCTTGCCGGCGATGAGGACTTTGCCTTCATCGCAGGCCTCAAAACCGCCATCGCCGGCAAGCCGGCTCCTACAGGTTTTAGCTGCACCCCACACAACAATAAAAGCCAACGGGTACACCCAATGAAAACTTCCGTATTCCAAGCGGCGCCTGCGTGCGCCTGCGTTTTGCTCGCCGTCAGCTCGGTCGCCCAGGCCGAAGGCTTCATCGATGATGCCCACGCCAAGCTTGAGGCGCGCAACGTCTACTTCAACCAGGACAACCGCAGTGGCCCGGCCCAGCCGTCCAAGCTGGAGGAGTGGGGCCAGGGCTTTATCCTCAACTTCACATCCGGCTACACCCAGGGCCCGGTAGGTGTTGGCGTGGACGCACTGGGCATGCTCGGCATTCGCCTGGATTCCGGGCGCGGCACCCACGGCAACCCCAACAGCGTGACCCAAGGCGGGTTCGTCTTCCCCACCGACAGCGACGGGCGCGCGGTCAGTGACTTCAGCAGCCTGGGGCTGACCGGCAAGGTGCGCGTGGCCAAGACTGAACTGAAAGTGGGCACCCTGATGCCAAGGTTGCCGGTGGTGGTCTACAACGATGGCCGGTTGTTGCCGGAAACCTTCCAGGGTTGGCAGGCCACGTCCAAGGACTTCGACAACCTCACCCTGATCGGCGGGCGCTTGAGCGGTGTGAAAAGCCGTAACTCGTCCAACAACGAAGACCTCGCCATCAGCGGGGCTGGCGGCCCGGCCGGCAAGCGCAGCAATCAGTTCTACTACGCCGGCGTGGATTACACGCTGCGCCCGAACCTGTTGTTGCAGTACTACTACGGTGACCTCGAAGACTTCTATCAGCAGCACTTCGTCGGCCTGGTGCACACCCTGGCCCTGCCGGTGGGCAGCTTCAAAAGTGACCTGCGCTTTTTCGACAGTTCATCGGACGGACGCAACGGCAACGTTGCCGGGCGTGCCGAGGGCTATCGCAGCACCGGTTACCACAACAACGGTGAAGTCGATAACCGCGTACTGGCGGGGCTGTTCACCTACAGCCTGGGCGGCCATGCGCTGAGCCTGGGCTACCAGCACCTCAACGGTTCCAGCGACTTTCCGTTTCTCAACCAGGGTGATGGTTCGGCGACCTACCTGATCACCGACCGCCAGACCGGCGCACGTTTCCAGCGCGCCGGGGAGAACACCTGGGTGGCGCAACATGCCTTCAACTTTGCCACGGTAGGGTTGCCGGGGCTGACCTCCCAAGTGGTCTACCAGCGCGGCGGGGATATCAAGTCCGACCAGGGCCCGCAGCACGAGTGGGAACGTGATGTGATGCTGACCTATGCCTTCCAGAGCAAGCCGCTCACCGGGTTCGCCGTGCAGTGGCGCAATGCGATGCTGCGCAGCACCGTGGCCACGCAACGGGACCTGGATGAAAACCGGCTTTATCTGACCTATACCCACGCGTTTTTCTAAGGCCGGGCAAAAATCAAAATGTGGGAGCGTCGAACCGCCGCTCCCACATTTAGGATTGTGTTGTACTCACCAGCACTGCCTGCTCGCGCTCTGCGCTGTTGACGTTGACGGTGCGCGCGAAGCTCACGCCGTCACCTTCGAACACGCACACCACCCGGTCCCTGAAGGCCGTCTGCGGGTAGATCCAGGTCATTTCCAGGGTCTGGGCATCCAGCCAGCGAGCGCCGGCGACGATCTGCGCATTGTGGAATTCATAGCCATGGTGCAAGGCGCGGCCGGGCATGCTGGTGTTGCCTGGCAGCCAGTCGTCGATGCCCACGCTCAGGCAGTGAGTCGCTTGGTTGTCGGTCAATTCGAACGTCAGCACACCCGCCCGGAAGTCGAACGACAACTGCTTCACGCCCAACCCGTTCTCGGCCATCGCAAACACGCGCGTCGAGTCTGCGGGTGCCGCACAGGCTGAAACCAATAACGGCCGCTCAGCCATGCTCGCCAAGCGCGCCTCCAGTCGCGCATCCGCCTCGGGCGTCCCACCGCCGCCAAACGCCGCCGGAAAATACCGCTCGATAAACGGAATGATCTCGGCCGAGTTCTTCATGCCGCCGACCACTACCAGCGTCGCGCCATGTTCGCGGTACACCGCCGCCATCTGCACAAACACACCCAGTGCACTGAAGGCGCCGCCCGGTTTCATCATCCAGTGGTAGCCGTAGCGGCTGTCCGGCCCGCCCTGGGGCCGGGTCGCGGCTTCGACCCAGGCTGCCGGCAGGATTTGTCGGCCTTCCCATACGCCATTTTGCCCGTGCAGCACCGCCAGCTTGAGTGCCGCCGACACCGGTGCGGTGAGGCCATTGCCGCCGGGGTTCACGCCGTCGGGGCCGATGTCCCAGGTTTCGTTGTGAATGGCCAGCGGCTCGAACAGGCGCGGCTTGAGGTAGTCGTGGAGGGTTTGCCCGGTGACGCGGTTGATCAGCGCCGAGAGCATGTAGCTGGCGGCGCTGGTGTAGACGTATTCGGTGCCGGGCGCATAGGCCAGGGGAATCTTGAAAAATTCGGCGATCCAGCTGGTGTCGATGCCGCGCCACACGGAACCGGAGGTGTTGCTGGCATGGCCGGTGCGCATGGTCAGCAGGTGTTCGACGGTCATATCGCTCAGGCGCGGGTCGGCGTCGGCCGGTACGTCGTCGGGGAAGAAGGTCACCAGCCGGTCATCGAGCCTGAGCAAACCCTCATCGATCGCCAGGCCGATGGCGCAACCGGTGAAGCTCTTGGCCATGGAGTGCAGCACGCGAGGCTCATTGGGGTCGACCGGCCAGGTCCAGCCTTCGGCGACGACGTGGCCATGGCGATGCAGCATGAAGCCGTGCAGGTCGAGGCCAGCGGCCTTGACCTCGTCGAGAAAGGCGATCAGGCGGTCGGGGTCCACGCCCACGCTGCTGGCACTGGCGCGGGGCAAACCATCATAGGAAATCGGGGGCATGTAGGGGCTCGCGGGTAGGGTGGGTCAACGGTTGCGGTGCACCAGCCGGGAATAGGAAATCAGCATGCTGGTGAGCTCCTGGCTGACCCCGGTGAGGGGCGAGGAGCGGCGACTGATCAGGCACACATCGCGCGACGCCAGCGGCTCTTCGATGGCGATGGTGGTCAAGGCGCTGGAAAACAGCTTCATCCCCGGCAGCATGCGCGGCTCGATGGTGAGGTAGTCGGTTTCGGAGACGATGTGCAGGGTTTCCAGTAGAGAGTCGGTGGTGATGGCGATTTTCGGCGGGGCCAGGCCCTGGGTGCGGAACAGCTCCACCAGGCGGTTTTCCGCGCCGCCGATGACGCCGGTGGAGCGCACGCTGATCCATTGGCAGTCGACCAGTTCCCGCACCGACCTGGCCTGGGCCAGGGGATGGCCCTTGCGCGCAATGATGCCGGCGCTGGACGGGTAGAGGCGGTCGATGGACAGGTCGATGTCGGTGACATTGGGCGCCAGCGGGCACAACACGAAATCCAGCCGACCGTCGCGGACCTTTTCTACCAGGCCCTTGGTGGTGCCGCTGGCCACGTGCACCTGGATACGCGGGAAGCGCTGGGTGAAGTTGCTCAGCACCGGCACCAGCAGCTCGGCCAGGGGTTCGGAGGTGACACCCAGGTCGATATGGCCTTCAGGCTCGCCTTTCCAGGGTTGCAGGTCGAGCAAGGCGCGTTCGCAGTCCAGGGTGATGGAGCGGGCACGCACCAGGAACACTTCGCCGGCCGGGGTCAGGTTGATGCCTTGGTTGGAGCGTTGCAGCAGCACCACGCCCAGTTCCTTTTCCAGGGTCTGGATCGATTGGGTCAGGGTGCTTTGCGCCACATCCAGCTGGCGTGCGGCAGAGCGGAAACTGCCTTTTTCGACCACGGCACAGAATGCACGAAGGTGGGTGAGAGTCATGAAGGACTGCCTCAGGTTTCAGCATTTAAACCATTGAATGCCCGCCAGCTTATCTGATGGCTATAGGTGCGCACAGATCGGTTTGGCCGATCAGGTTCATTATTTTTGAACGCATGCAAACGGCTCCAGCCCCTGATTTTTCGGTAGGCTGCAGGCAGATCACGCGCGGCTCGGCAGGTGATCGGAAAAGCCGAGCCTGATCACTTGGAGCGTTCTTCTCAAGCTTGCCGCACGAAGAATAAGATCGGTCCAGGAACATTCGCCAACCGTGAAGGCGACCAGAACAACAACAATTATCCAGGAGTTCGGCCGTGCCTCTTATTGGGTCCTGCCAGCGTCCGAACTCCATGCGTAAGGAATCTTTAAGGTGCAGTTATCCATGAACAAGACTTTTATCCTGGCAGGCGCCTTGTCTGCGGCACTGGTGGGCACTGCCCATGCTGAAAGTGTGTTGAAGGTGGCGCTCAACGCTGACATCCGCAGCACCGACCCGGGTGTGAACCGCGACACCAACTCCGATGCGGTGATCATGCACATCACCGAAGGGCTGGTGGCCTTCCGCGAAGACGCCACCGTCGGCCCGCTGCTGGCGAAGGACGTGCAGGTGTCCGACGACGGCCTGCGCTACACCTTCCACCTGCGTGACGGGGTGAAGTTCCAGAATGGCAAGCCGCTGACCTCCGCCGAGGTGCTGTGGACCTGGAAGCGCTTCCTCGACCCCAAGACCCAATGGCGTTGCGCGCCTGAATTCGATGGGCATGGCGGCGCCAAGATCGTCGACATGAGCGCCCCGGACCCGCTGACAGTGGTGTTCACCCTCGACAAGCCCAACGGCCTGTTCCTCACCAGCACCGCGCTGCCTGAATGTGGCGGCAGTGGCATCCTGCACCCGGACTCCGTGGCGGCCGACGGCAGCTGGAAAGCCCCGATCGGCACCGGCCCGTTCCGCTTGGGCGACTGGAAGCCCGGTCAATATGTCGAACTGCTGCGTAACGCCGACTACAGCGCCCGCGATGAAAAAGCCCCCGACGGCTACACCGGTAACAAGAGCACCACCCTTGATCGCGTGCGCCTGCTGGTGATCCCGGACCCGGCGGCGGCCAAGGCGGCGCTGCTGTCGAAGAACGTTGACCTGCTGATCGACGTCACCCCGCTGGACGCCACCGAACTGGCGGCCAACCCGAATGTGCGGGTGACCTCCAGCGGCACCATGTCGGTCAACGCCTTGCTGTTCCAGACCCGCGACCCGCTGCTCAAAGATGTGCGCCTGCGCCAGGCCATCGCCCATGCGCTGGACTCGGCGCAAATCGTCGAAGCCCTCACCGGCGGGCGTTCCAAGGCCAACAACTCGATGGTCGCCAGCGGCAGCCATTACCACACCGCCGTCGAGGACCAGGGCTTTGCGTTCGACCCGGCCAAGACTGCGCAACTGCTGCGTGAAGCCGGCTACAAGGGCGAGCCGATCAAGCTGATCGTCAACAAGCGCTACGCCGCGATCTTCGACATGGGCGTGTTCGTGCAAGCCATGGCCAAGGCCAGCGGCATCAACCTGGAGCTGGAAACCCTGGAGTGGGGCACCCAGTTGGAACGCTACCAGAGTGGCAACTACCAGATGATGGCCTTCCCGTATTCCGAGCGCCTCGACCCGGCCCTGAGTTTCGACTCGATGACCGGCGACAAGGACAAGGAAGCGCGCAAGGTCTGGGACAACCCCGACGCCCGTCACTGGCTGCGTGAAGCCCAGCGCGAAGGCGACATCACCAAGCGCCAGGCGCTGTTCGATCAATTGCACCAGCAGATGATCAAGGACGTCCCGATGATCCCGATGTACAACGGCAACGCGATTGCCGCCAGTCGTGACTACGTCAAGGGCCTGCGCACCTGGCCGGTGTCCAAGCCGCGCCTGTGGACCGTCAGCGTCCCCAACTCCGGGAGTAATTGAGGATGTTCCGTTTTATCTCTCAACGCCTGGCCATGTCGATTCCGACCTTGCTGCTGATCTCGCTGATGGTCTTCGCGATCATCCGCCTGGTACCGGGTGACCCGGCGTTGCTGATGCTCGGCGACATGGCCGATGCCCACAGCCTGGAGGTGGCGCGTGCGTCCCTGGGCCTGGACCAGCCGTTGCCGATGCAGTTCCTGATCTGGTTCAAGGCGGTGCTCAGCGGCGACCTCGGGCATTCGATCACCACCAACGAAGCGGTGCTGCCGCTGATTCTCGACCGTTTCCAGGTGAGCGCCGGGATTGTGTTGGTCTCGGTGTTGCTGGCCGCCCTGATTGCGGTGCCGGCGGGCTTGCTCGCTGCTTGGAAACAGGACAGCGCGCTGGACTTTGGCGTGGTGTCGACCGCTACCCTGTTGCTGTCGATTCCCAGCTTCTGGTTGGGCCTGCTGTTGCTCTATGCGTTCGGCATCAAGCTGGGCTGGTTGCCGGTGGTGGGGTACGTGTCGTTTGGCCAGGCGCCATGGCAGGCCTTGAGTTTTATCGTGCTGCCGATTGTCACCCTGACGCTGGTGGAGCTGGGCGCGATTACCCGCATGGCCCGGGCCAGTGCGATTGAAGTGCTGCGCCTGGAGTACATCACCCATGCCCGCGCCAAGGGCCTGTCGGAGCGTGCGGTGTTGTGGCGCCATGCGCTGCGTAACTCGTTTGCACCGACGCTGACCCTGATCGGCCTGATCCTGGGCAACCTGCTCAGCGGTATCGCGGTGCTGGAAACCGTGTTCACCCTGCCCGGCATCGGCCGCCTGATGGTCGACGCCATCTACGCCCGGGACTACCCGGTGCTGCAAGGCTGCCTGTTGCTGGTGACCTTTGTTTATGTGCTGGTCAACCTGTTGGTGGACCTGCTGTACCCGCTCTTCGACCCCAGGGTTAAGTTATGAATAAGCCGCTTCCTGTTGCACCCGAGGTGCTGTTGCCTGCACCGGTGCGTGCCCCCAGGGCCTGGCGCGTGCCGCCGTTGAATGCGCTGATCGGTGCGTTCCTGTTGGGCTTGCTGTTGATCATGGCCGCGCTCGGCCTGGTGTGGACGCCCCATGACCCGCTGGCGCTGAACCTGCTGGCGCGGTTGCAGGCGCCGACCGCCGCGCATTGGCTGGGTACTGATGAATACGGCCGCGATGTATTGAGTCGCCTGATGATCGGCGCGCACACCAGCCTGTGGGTCAGTGTGTTGACCGTGAGCATGGCGATTGTCGCCGGCACGTTCCTCGGCTTGCTGGCTGGCTTCCTGCGCGGCTGGGTCGACCGTGGCCTGATGATGATCAACGACGCATTGCTGGCGTTCCCGGGGATCCTGTTGGCCCTGGGCCTGATGGCGATCATCGGCCCGAGCCTGTACGGCATTGTGTTTGCCCTGAGCCTGGCCTACACGCCGTCGGTGGTGCGAGTGGTGCGCGGTACCGTGCTGTCGCTGCGTGAGAAAGAGTTCGTCGAAGCCTCCCGGGTGATCGGCAACTCCGAGCTGTACACCATGCTGCGCCACATCGCACCGAACTGCGTGGCCCCGGTGTGTGTGCTGGCTACCAGCATGTTCGGCTGGGCGATCCTCGCGGAAAGTGCGTTGAGCTTCCTCGGCCTGGGTGTGCCGCCACCGGCGGCGACCTGGGGCAACATGCTCGCGGCCAGCCGGCCGTATATCGCCACGGCCAGTTGGCTGGGGCTGTTTCCCGGTGTCTGCATCGCCATGGCGTTGCTGGCGTTCAACCTGTGTGGCGATGCCTTGCGTGACCGCCTTGATCCACGGATGAGTAAATGAGCATGCCTGACGTACTTTTGGCAGTCGATCACCTGAAAATCCGCGTCGGCGCCCACGGCCCGCTGGCGGTCAATGACTTGAGCTTCACCATCGCCCCCGGCGAGATCGTCGCCCTGGTGGGTGAGTCCGGCAGCGGCAAGACCATGGCCGCCCGCGCCGCCATCGGCCTGCTGCCGCCGCCGCTGGAACACTGTGGGGGCCAGGTGCGGTTCCAGGGCCATGACCTCAACAGCCTCAAGCCCGAGCAACTGCGCGAGCTGCGCGGGGCGAAGATCGGCATGGTGTTCCAGGAACCGATGGTGTCGCTCAACCCGTCCATGAGCATTGGCGAACAAATGGCCGAAGGGCTGCGCCTGCACACCAAGCTGACCGAGGCGCAGATCCGCGAACGCAGCCTGGAGATGCTCGGCCACATCGGCATCAAGGATGCCGAGCGTTGTCTGGCCGCATTCCCTCATGAGTTCTCCGGCGGCATGCGCCAACGCATCATGCTCGCTTCGGTGATGCTGCTGCGCCCGGCGCTGCTGATCGCAGACGAACCCACTACCGCCCTGGATTGCCTGGCGCAGCTGGACGTGTTGAAGCTGATGCTCGACCTGACCCGCGAACAGGGCACGGCGATTCTGTTCATCAGCCATGACCTGTCGCTGGTGGCGCGCTACGCCCACAAGGTGGTGGTGATGCGCGAAGGCCGTGCGGTGGAGCAGGGCACCATCGAACAGATCCTGTTGGCGCCCAAGGCCGACTACACCCGGCAACTGCTGGAGGCCCTGCCGCGTCGCGGGGTGCTGGCAGACTTGCCGCAGGCCGACGGCCCACTGCTGACGGTCAAGGACGTGTGCATCGAGCATCCTGGCCCGCGCAGCCTTTGGGGGCGCACCGCGTTCAAGCGGGTGGTGCACTCGGCCAACCTGAGCATTGCGCCGGGGGAAACCCTGGCCCTGGTGGGCGGCAGCGGTTCGGGCAAGACCACCCTCGGCCGTGCCATTGTCGGCCTGAACAAAGCTTGTGCCGGCGCCATCGAGTTCGAGGGCGTGGACATTCTGAAGTCCGGTAACCGCGAACATCGCCTGCAATGCCAGATGATTTTCCAGGACCCGTACTCGTCCCTCGACCCGCGCATGAAGATCGGCGACATCCTTGCTGAACCCTCGCGTCACGTGCCCGGCATGAGCGCCGAGCAGAAGCGTGAGCGGGTGGCGAAGACGCTGCTGGACATCGGCCTGGCCGAGCAGTTTGTCGACCGTTTCCCGCACCAGCTTTCCGGAGGCCAGCGCCAGCGTGTCGCGATTGGGCGCGCCCTGGTGCGCCACCCGCGACTGGTGATTGCCGATGAGCCGATCTCGGCGTTGGACATGACCATCCAGAAGCAGATTCTGGAGCTGTTCGAGCGTTTGCAGGCCCAGTATGGCTTTGCCTGCCTGTTTATCTCCCACGACCTGGCGGCGGTGGAGCGCATCGCGCACCGGGTGGCGGTGATGAGCGAGGGCAGGGTGGTGGAAATGGGCGCGCGCGACGAGATTTTCGACCGCCCGCAACACCCGTACACCCGCAAGTTGCTGGCCGCCGCCAGCCCCTTGGAGAAGCTTGAAAACGGTGGCTACCGCATCCGCCAGGGCCCCGTACCGCTAGCGCTGTAACCCAGGACTGATTTCACCCGCCGCGCAAATCAGCGATTTGCGCGAACGGCGAAGCCATGCCCGAAGAACAATAAAAACACCCCCAACCCCTCACTGCCAGGAGCTAAAAAAATGAAAAAATCCCTGACTCAATTCATCACCGGCGTAGGCGTCGTGAGCAGCGGGATGATCCCGTTCGCCGCCCATGCGGACTTCATCAAGGACAGCAGCGGTACGCTGGAATTGAAGAACTATTACTTCAACCGTGACTACCGGGAAGCCGCTTCCCAGTCGATGCGTGCGGAGTGGGCCCAAGGCTTTCTACTCGGTATCAAGTCCGGGTTTACCGACGGCACCGTGGGTTTCGGCCTGGATGCAATCGGCATGCTGGGCCTGAAGCTCGACTCCAGCCCTGGGCTGTCCGGCACCGGCCTGTTGCAACGTGACAGCGACAAGCGCGCCTCCGACAGTTATTCCAAACTCGGCGTGACCGCCAAGGCGCGCTTCGCCAAGAGCGAGCTGCGTGTGGGCTACCTGGTGCCGGACCTTCCGACCCTGCAACCCAACACCAGCCGGTTGTTCCCGCAGTCGTTCAGCGGCACGCAACTGGTGTCCAACGACATCAGCAACCTCAAGCTCAGCCTTGGCCAGCTGGACCAGGCCAAGGATCGCGACTCCACCAACTACGAAGACATGAAGCTGACTACCGTCAGCAAAGTCTACAAAAGCACGGCCCTGAGCGATCAGTTCCGCTTCGCCGGTGGCGATTATTCGCTCACACCCAACACCTTGCTCAGCTACCACTACGCGGCGCTGGACAGCATCTACCACCAGCAATATGGCGGCTTCAAAAACAACTTCGGCCTGGGCCCCGGCACCCTGAAAACCGACGTGCGCTACTTCAAGGCGGACAAGGACGGCGCGGGCCTGGCGGGTAATGTCGACAACCGCGCACTGAGTACGCGCCTGACCTACCAATACGGCGGCCACAGC
>Ga0105244_10000496_pt1 | contig 35416 bp, 64 predicted proteins | sample KBSM44metaG_FD_80423 | JGI IMG/M metagenome (GOLD analysis project Ga0105244, IMG submission 80423) | Miscanthus rhizosphere microbial communities from Kellogg Biological Station, Michigan, USA - KBS M4-4 metaG | ecosystem: Host-associated > Plants > Roots > Rhizosphere > Soil | place...
ATCTGCCACAGGAAAATACTTATTGCTACGTGGTGTGAATGTAGAATAGATTACTTGTGTATTTTCTGGATACTGTACTCGGTGGCTCACCTTATAGAAATCACATAATAATGTAGATGGATAAATAAATTTTGTCATATAACAACACTCTCCTTTTATATTATCGTCCTCGTACAATGTCCATAGCATCATAGACAATTACTTGGTTTTGGTATTTTTTGTTTTCCCAGTTTGTATGCTCTGTTACTAATGAATTTGTTGTAAATACTTTGTCTACATGGTCAAGCAATTTCATCTTTGTAGACGGATTTTCTTTGAAGATATTATTCTCAGCATGTGTTACCACTAAGTAGACCTCTTCAATTCCTTTTTCTCGTAAAGCTTTTGCAGTATGTATGAATGTACCACCATAACTTGATAAGTCATCGACAATGATTGCTTTCTTACCATTCTTGTCAAAGTCACCAATCAATTGTAATCCTTCAATCTTTCCAGTGTTAAAGTCTCGCTTCTTGAATCCAATGATTGTATGGAAACCTTTTAGGTGTGTGTATCGTTTGCTTGCACCTTCATCTGGAAATACTATGTAATCATGAAATCTATCAAACTCAACATCCATTAAAGCTTTTTCTAAGATAATACCACTTAAATATCGTGGCTTCACATCGTCAATCAATGCATTTGTTACATTTGAATGTGGTTCAAAAACTGCTACTGCACTGAATCCTAATCCATTAATGAAGTCTGTCACATACTTTAATGTGAATGGTGAGCCATTTTCGCTTCTGTCCATTCGGCTATAAGGCATGTAGTAGACAATTAACTGTTTTGCATGGTCTGTCATACTGTCTAAATACTTCTTAACAAACATAAGTTTAATTAAGTCTCCATCATTTTCATACTTAAACTCTACTCGGATTGGATAGAAATTAATATCCTTAAAACTATCTGTTACCATCAATGTTTCGCCATTCGGAAACTGCTTAAATTCAACTTCTCTTCCATCAACCTTTATCATATTACCAACTCCCTTTCGTTTATATTACTATTATATCATTATTTTTTAGGGTTGTCAATGCTTTTTAAAATCTTTTTTTCTAAATTAGTAGAATCTAAATGCATTATACTTCTATCACGTTTAACTGCATATTTGAGACAGTCATAAGTTCCACCTGTTGTTCCGTCCCAAACACCAATAACGTAACTGGAATTATCTACCATCCACCTGTTTCTCGCATTCATACACCATGCTGTATATGGTTCTTCTGATACATAATGCACATAGTCCGCTTGCTCAACTACTTTATGCCATGTTTCTATATCTTGGTCTTTCCATTTCTTCCATTGTTCATCACATGGAATAGCACAAACTAGTTTAATATGAGGATATTTCTTTTTGAGTGCCAAAATAATTTGTGCAGACCAAATATCAATTCCTAAAGCCATTCCAGAAATAAAAGTATTTATTCCTCTTCTATTAATATACATCTCAATTATCGACCTTAACTTTAATAGAAGAAGTCTGTTTCCTTCGGTTTTATAATTATATCCATATAATTTGTCGGGGCGATGCCCTGTAAAACAAAGAGTTTTCTCAAAAACAATGTTCATACTTTCACCTTCCTTTTTTGGATATTATTCACCTTTGCGTGGCACATCAAATTCATGATACTATGTAGTCACAGAAGGACAACAACCTTCTGAATAAAACTAAGAGGTGATTGTTTATGAAAACAAACAAACTATTAGTGCCTAACGCAGAACAAGTAATTGAATTAATGAAGCTTGAGATTGCAGAAGAAATGGGTATAACTCTTGGTGCTGATACTACTGCTAGAGATAACGGTAAAGTTGGTGGCGAAATGACTAGACGTTTAATACAAATCGCCAAAGAACATTTAGCAAATCAATCTCAATATGTAGGTCAAGTTGAAAACGAACAACCACAAGATACAATTCATTAAAACAGAAGAGGGCGAAATGCCCTCTTTTTTAGTCATCATCGCCCTCGTACTCATCATCATCGTAATCACGATATCTATTATCATCGTCATCTTTGATTATGATTTGATTGTCACCTTTATATTGATAACCATCATCATAACGGTCATCGTCATCATCGTCACAAGCTACCAAGAATGCAGAAGCCATAATACCAACTAATAATAATTTTAAGTATTTTTTCATATTAATTGTCCTCCGTAAATTCAAATTGGTTTACTTGGAAACTGTCCATATCTCCTTCATCATCTAAATTCATTGCATCCATTGCTAAATCACGTGCTTTCATATACTCAGCTAATGCGTTACCATCTTGATTGATTACTTTCTCTTGAAGTTTTAACATTCCTTCAATGCCTTTTACAAAGTCTTGTTCACGTTTAGTGTTTGCAGTTGTTTGTAAAAGTTGGAAGTTTGCTACATCATCTCGGTCAGAGTTCTCTAACTCCATTGTATCTTCATCAATTTCAACAAAGATAGAGGATGCTCGGTTATGGAATTTCTCATCAACACCATTTGGAATCTCTGCACAAGCCACCATAGTCACCATTACTCCTGCCAACATAATACCTAATAAACCTTTTTTTGTGTTTTTCATATTATCAGTCTCCCTTTTCAATGTTTTCTTGTTCTGATTCTTTAATCTTTTGACGAAGTGTTCTTGGTAATTCTCTACCAAATTCTTTTACTCGTTTATCTCGATTCATCATCCAGTTTTGCAGTTCCATATTCTCAAGCCAATCTGCAAGACTAGGCAGGAAGCCCATGTCTTCAATAACATGTTGCTCCCCTACATATCTTATGTAAACCTTCTTACCATCAGAGTTGACAAATGATTCTCCAAATACTCGTTCTGCTTCATAGATACCTGCTGTATGATGTTTTAATGCTCTATGTCTCATATCTCCTAAGTGCGCTTTGCTGTCATCAAACCAATTATGTATTGCGATATAATCTTCTTCTTTGCCACCAAAAAACTTAACACTGCTTCTGGCATGAATATGTGGATGACTCATGTTATCACTCTCCTTAGACTAGTTCGATTTCAGTAATGTCTTGGTCATACAAGTCTCTGCTAAACTCACACATAATTTCACGTAACTCTTCCATTAAGTTTGCTTCCCAGAATGTTCCATCTTTACGCCATGATTCTTTCTGGAAAGTAACTTCCTCTAAATCTACTTTTTCTACACCTTCTTTAAATGAAACACCTACATAATCTACGTACCAAACACTGCCACCTTCATCGTCTGATTCTGGGTAGAAATCCCAATTCAATGATTCTACTCCTTCAATTCCTACTTCATTAAATAAGTCTCTCACACTTTCACGTAAACTAGTTGTTACAATTTCTGTAATTGTTTTATTTAATTCATCTCTCAACTGCTTTCTACGCTCCTGTAAGTTTAAAGATAAGTCTAAAGTCGGTTTAAAATTTGTCATAATATCAATCTCCCTTTTATTTGGTTTGTCTTGCTTATGTATCTATTATATCATTATTTTTACTGCTTGGCAATGATTTTTTTTACAATTTGTGCAATATTTCTTCCAACAGCTTTTCTTACTTGGTTTTCATCATAATCAGCAGGTAACATATCAGATTCTTCTTTCATGATGTCGTCAAAGATACGTGTACCCATGTTGCGTAAGATGACTCCCATATCCTCGATTTGGAATGGTGCTTCATCAATGATACCTTCATCTGCTAATTTATATAACATCTTTTCTACACGTGCTTCTGTCATTGTAGCATTTACAAACAATTGTTCTTGTGTTGCTTCAACCTTTGGGTCTTTAGCAGGTTTTTGGCTCTGTACTTCTCGGAATTTATCTGTAACAAGCTTAACAAACTTTTGATTACCATGTCTATCAACGAAACCTACATTCTTAACTACGATACCTTCACCTGTTTCAATGTCTCCTAAACGTCCACCAAGCTTTGTTTGACCAACGAATGACATTAAGTGGTCAAAGTCTTTGTATTCTCCTTCATATAATACAGGGATAAGATTTAAACCTAACATGCGGTGTGCATCTTTTACTCTATTAAAGTCTAAGTATAATCCTGTGTTTGTATCATATAAATCATATAAGAAGAATTGTTTTTGGTATTCTGGATACTTGACCTTGTGAGGATTCAAGTATTCTCCGAAATAAATAATATTCGGTAACAATAAATCTGGGTCTAATGTTTGAGTCCACTGCCAGAATCCACCCAAATTCATTTGCTCATCTAATTTGTTATTACGTGAGAAGGCTAAAATCTCGCCATTCTCACCTTTACGGAATGATGCATTTGCTCCATCAAGTTTTTCTTGAATTACAATCCAATCGCCCTCAGTTAATACGCCAATAGTTGTTTTGTGACCTAATCGAGTAATATCTTGATATTTTTTCTGTTCCATATTATCATTCCCCTTTTATGTTAATATATTGTTTTACTGTTCTTTCCACTCTTCTGCATAACTAAATTCACCGTTCTTAACCCAACCAATCATATCTTCTGCAACACTAGAATCTAGAAGCAGATTGTCTTGAGTGTCTTTCAATTCAAACGTAAAGCCTTTTGCAAGTCTATAAATCTTAATACCACTATCAATAGACTTAATTTCATCTGCTCGGTCTTGAGTGCCAACCACGATAGCAAGGTTTTTCTCCCTTGCATATCGGATTAGTCGGTATACCTCAGCATCTTTGACTTCTTCAACTTGACCTTTACTAAATAATTTCTTAAAGAAATTTAACATTTAGTTCACATCCTCAATAGATTGTTTTAACCAATAGATAGAGTTTCTAGTTGTGATTTTCATAGAGTCCTCGAATAAGAATAACTCTTCGACAGTAGATGTTTGTAATGCTTCACGTGAATTGTCTACGTTGAGTAATATCGCACTACGACCCACTACTGCAACATACATTAAATATCGTTTACTCATTCGTTCCTTTACTGCTCCACTTTCAACAGCTACCTCGTTCTTATCAGTTACACTTGTAATTTTCCATACGATTTTCTTCATACAATCATCTCCTATTCATCTTTTTCGCTATATCGGATATCTTCAATACCTTTGTCATATCTAATACCTTTAAATGTTGGGAAGCGCATAGATGGTTGACCTGTCTTTTCATCTTTCGTTTCCTCAAAATATCTAACTTCAATAATCTTTCCGACAATAGCATCTGGATTGTCAATGTATTCTCTTCGTTCTGCAACTTTAAATCCAGACCCAACGCCTACAAGATTACCTCTAAACTCAACATTTACTCGACCCATAAGACCTACAAATTCACCGTCAATTGCTTTTTCGACACTGACAACTAGTAAGTCACCACTATCAAACTCTTTATATTTCAATAGGTTTGCAGTACGAGTTGCTGTATATAATCCATTTGCAGTGTTAATCATTACTCCCTCATGTTCATTTTCAATTGCCCATGAAGCAAAATGAGTAATCATTTCTTTGTTAGTTCCCTCATATAATACTGGTAAGATGTGAATATTCTTTTGACCAATAACATGTTGTTGAAGGATATCTAATTGTGCTCTACGCTTTTGATATGTAAGTTTAGATTTTCCTTCTGAAAACTCTGCAATCGGTAACATATCAAATATATGGAAGTCTAAATCTTTCTTCTCACCTTTTTTGCGTGTTGCTTTCTGTGTTGCTGAAAACAATTCACTGGAAGGTGTATCTGCCTTGCTTGCTAAAAGTTCTCCATCATAAACATATCCAGATGGTAGTTTTAAGAATTGTTCTTCTAGTTCTGTCATATCTAAAACTGGTTTACCTTTACGAGTGAAGAATTTGACACCATCACCTTCACGTACAGCAAGACAACGGTTACCATCAAGTTTAAGAGTGATGAAGAATTTGCCTGTTACTTTGTGTGCATGTTCTTCAAACTCATGTGCAAGCATTACATCGAATACAGGGATTGTACCTTTACCAAACACCTTATTAACTGTCTTGGCAGAGATTCCCAGTTTTAAATCTTTGGTAATCATCTTTTTGACAAACTCTTGCAATTCTGGTGTTTCCTGTTTGTTGGCAAACTCTTGAATCATATGTACAGTAAAATCCTTACCACTGTTATTTTCTTTTACATAATCTAACATGTGGTTGAAATCTTGGATAGGCTGATAATCAAAGTCACCCTTCAAGACAATTTTCTTATTCATTTTCTTAGTAGAAATACCTGTTGTGACGAATGAGTTTAATAGAAAGTCAAGGGCATTAAGAATATCCTTATCGCCCTTATACTTCTTTAACTCTTGCTCCTTTGCAGTGCTACCACTTGTGCCTTGAATCTTAGTGAATGCTTCATAAATCTTTTTTAACATATGTATAACTCTCCCTTATCTATTTCGTTTTGATACTAACAACTCATCAACTAATCCATAATGCATTGCTTCTGTAGCAGGAATGTACCAGTTCTCTTTGCACTTTTTAGCTTCATCCATTTTGTGCTTTGGTACATTTGTATTTGCTAGAATATAAGAATCATAAGTCTCCATTAACACTTCCATTTGCTCTACGCCTAATTTAATCTCTTCTGTGAATCCTGCAAGCACGTTTGATACTTGGTGATACATAAATGTTGCCAATGGGTGTGCAAAACGTTTGTGACCAGAAGCAAAGATGATGAAGCCCATGCTCATTGCTTTACCATAGCAGTATGTATGTACTGGTGTTTCAGATGCATCAATAACAGCAGTTAAAGCCATACCATCGTATACAGTTCCACCATATGAATTAACAACTAATGTGATTGGCTCTGGTGTGTAGTTCTCATCTTCGGATAATTTCTTTGCATCATGTTTGTTTACAGCTAAGATACCTGTGATAATATCTTTTACAGAGGATTCTGCAACATTCTCATTTAAGATGAAATCACGTTTTGTTACAATCGGTGCTTTAACTTCTTGGTTTTTAGTTTCAATAGTGTTGTTTTTCATATTACATTCCCCTTTTCTCTGTTTGTTTTATTGTTTTTTCAAGTTCAAATCAATATCAAGTCTGCCTTTTAATGATTCTAAAACTACAGGGAGTAATTTTTCCATTACAGGTTCTTGATGGATAAGAAATACAGCATTATCTGTTTCTTCATCATCCCAAATTCTTTGATAAACTGATACATATATCTGTCCATCAATAGTTTCAAACTCAACGCTAATACCATTATTCATTTCAACAACCTCCTAGTGTGCTAGTGTATCTGCATTACGCAGAAATTCTAATCTATCAAACATATCTTGACCAACTTGGTTTAACAGCTTGGTTCTATTTGCCTTTTGGTCAAGTAGATACATATGAAATTGAATCAGTAATGTTGCTTTTCTGATAGTTTCCATGTCAAAGTTAAGTCTTCGCATTACATGTACAGCAAGTTGTGCAGAAACATGTTCATGACCAATAAAGTTTGCATATCTTACTTTCTCACCTTTACGATTGTAAAAGCTTTTACAGAATGCTTTCCCTGTATCATGAAGCAATGCAACCCAAAGCATTAACTCTCTATCGTGCTCATGATAGTTATCAAATACTTCTTTGTAAACATAGTATGTATGTCGGCTTACTGAAAAACTATGGTATGTAGAATCTTGTGGCATATCTAGGATATCTTTAAACTCTCTAAAGTATAATGAAAGTTTATCCATAATCTCATCCTCGTAAGGATTTGTTAAGACCATTCCACGAATGGTTTCTGATACTGATTCAGAAAACTTAGTTAGTTTAGGGATTATAAATTGAATGTCATCCCAACCTTCGCTGTAAATCGGCACTTGCATGTTCTTATACATTCGGTCAATAACTTCTGGTGGGACAACTCTGTCTCTATTTTCATTCTGATACTTGATTACATCCATTTCTGTTGCCATATAGATTACTCGTTTTGTAACGTTCTTAGGAAGTTGCTGTAATAATCCTCTACGTTTTTTACGACTGATATTTGTTGCATCATAAACTACATCAAATCCTGCTTGTAAAGCTTCTTTTGTGCGTTTTGCCATTTCAACAAAGATGTCAGAGTTCTTATCTTGGTTGTTCTCATCTCCTAGAAGTTCTTCTCTAAGTTTGTCAGATGAAAGATAAACTGCACTGTTTGAAATTTTCTCAGCAATTGTTGACTTGCCACTTCCTGCTATTCCAACTAACATCATAAATTGTGTCATTCAGATACCTCCATATATTGCTTGTAATTTTTAGCGATTTGTTTTCTAACTTCCATTTCATTGATACCTTTGAAGTCAAACGCTCCAAAAACAAACCCACGTTGTTCTCTATCAATCTCTTTATTTATGTATGTAGCTAATACTTTACGTGCTTCTCGATATGTATTATGTAATTTCATTAACTCAAGACCTAAGATTCCATCTAATCTTTCGCCAAAATCTTCTAACTCTTTTCTAAATTCTTCTGGCATTTTCATGATAAATTCTTCGAGATTACCAGAAGCCCACGCTTCAAATTTCGCTTTATCAGATAAACCGTATGTAATTTTATGTACTGTCAAATACTCATCACCTTTGATTTTTACACGCTTATCACCATATCGTAGAATCCATCCTTCTTCATTAGCAGGGATATCTTTCTTCATCTCTAACATCTTATCTAGAGTCAATTCATATTGTGTAGCGACTGGCATATCCAACCATCGTGCTTCTTCTTTTACATGTTCATATTTATAGTCAAAGAATTTTGCATCTCCCATTCTAAAGAGTGCAATCACTCCTAGTAAAACTAAATCTCTCATACCTCCATAATCAACAACAATACGGTTTGATTGATAAATTATTTCTACTAAGTATGTAACAGGGCAATCAGCGTATACATCCCACATAAAGCCTTCAACATTGGCATATTTTTCTCGCCAAATCTTCGTTGCTTCAATTGCCTGTTCAGAAATGAAACTTCCACGAGTTGCAAATCTAATTTCATCCTTGAAGAAGTAAGAGATTCCTAGTGAGCCATCCATCTTCTCCATAACTAACGGGGCTTGAGTGAAATCAATATCTTCTTGATACTCAAGATTCTCACTATAGTTGAAAAATTTGTCGAATGGCTTTGCCAATACATATATTATACCATTATCTTTTGCTTCTGTCAAGTCTAAAATCAAACCTCGTGATGACATTGTTTCATTATTCCAACGTCTTGCAAATGTTGTTTGTTCAGTATAATTTAAGATTACTATGTTCTCATCTTCTGGATGCTTGTTGATTTTTATGTATCCTTGTTTTTCTTCTTCTAAATATTTGTTATACTCATCAATTGTCATAGTTGTTAAATTTGAATATATTTTATTTTTTAATTCTCTCATCGTATCATCTCCCTTTCATACTATTATTATATCATTATTATTTATGCTTGTCAACATCTTTTTGCAATATTTTTTATATTGCGAGAACAAAAATTGGACTAGAAAACTCTAATCCAATAATTTTGATAAATCAACTACTCCATAACCATAATCATACGAATGACTACCTAAAGACATGATTTTCTCTTTCACCTGTTCATTTGTTAATTCAATACCTTTTTTACGATTGTACGAGATTAATAACGCAATTGCTCCTGCTACGATTGGTGAAGCCATAGATGTTCCAGACATACGTGCATACTTTCCATCCTTGAATGTACTTAGGATGTTCAATGCAGGTGCAGAAATATCTACCTGTTTTCCCCGATTAGAGAAGTCTAAGTGTTTCAATTCTGCATCCACTCCACCTACTGCAATTACTTCATTTAGGAATGCAGGATAATCTGGTTCTGGTAATCCCATATTCCCAACTGCACAAACGATATTAATTCCTTTTGCATGTGCTTCTAGAATGCGTTCTTCTAGACGTACAGGAAGACCACCACGAATACCTAGACTCATACAGAGGATATCTACTTCAAAATTGATTGCAAGCGTAATACCATCCATTACAGATGCCATGCTACCTTCACCATCTTCATTTAAAACTTTGGCAACGTAGAGGTCAACATTAGGTGCTACTCCTGTATTATTACCTGCAATCAATCCTGCAACATGTGTCCCATGACCATATAAATCTGTAACATCATTATTCTTTTTAAACATGTCAATTCCGTATTGTAATTTGCCTTTTAGTTCTGGATGATTCTCATCAAGTCCAGTATCAATAACTAAGACCTTGACACCTTCCCCTTTTGTTTTCTTGTGGGCATCCTCAACACCGATTGCTTTTAATGACCAATCCATTTTAAATCCTTTTGGCAATTTATCCAACACTTCAATATTTCTTGTCTCATTGTTTGTCATCATAAGAATCATCCACCTTCTTCATCTGTTGCATTATAATATATTCGTGTTCAAGGACTTCTTTAATCTTTGTGCATTTTGGACAATAGATAACATATACTGGTTTAAATTCATATCCAACACTCTCATCTATGTCTCTCTTATATGTATGTAATAGTTTATAATCATGATTGCAAAACCATCTTTTTAATAATCTCATTATATTCGCTCCTATCTAGCAGTTGTAAGCATAGAGAGGGATTTGCCCAATACTGCAAAGAATGTGACAACTAAAGGTGCGGGATTAGTTGTCAATCCATTGTCCAACTCTCTCCACTTTTGCCCTACTTCATCTATGTATGTAGTCTCCTTGACATTATCTTCTTTCTTATGTATTGGCTTACTTTCTAACTTGAATTTCATAGTATGTAATTCTTTTATTTCTCCATTTTGTTTGACTATTGTTTTCTCTAGATTATGAGTGTACTCAGTCATTTGTTCTATCTTTTGGTTTTGTTTATCCACACGTTTCGCTAAGACATCAACTTTCCCTATCAAGTTCATTAAATATGCCAACAGTGAAATCAGTAGTCCTAGTGTGATAAATATTAAGATTGCTTTGTTGATGAATTTGCGAAACCGACTTTCACGATTTCGCTTTTTCATATTCTATCACCGACTTTCCTTAATAGTTACAGTACCTTCCATTACACCAAACGTGCTATCTTCTTTAAACTTGTAAGTCTCAACTTTATCTTCTGGTGTCATTGGTCGTGTCATATACCATAAACTAGATTCTTTCCAAGTTACATTTACAAGCTTTTCTCCTTTTGGAAGATTTACATCATAGCTACCACCCATTTTACGTGTAGCCATTTGACAACCTGTTAATCCCGTCAATCCGACAACTAAAGCCAAGCTAACTAATAATTTTTTCATATTATCGCCCCTTCCGATTTTTATCTGAATCAAGTGGTGCTAGTTCTCTAAGTGTTGATTTAAATCTATTATATCGTGGTTGAAACTCATCTTTAATCGTATCCCAACCATCCATCGACATAACTCTATCGTAATAGACATTTGCACATTTGTAATCGACAATTGCTCCATACTTAGCAATTTGAATGCCAAACATTACGATTCTTATTGAATGATACATACTCTTCTTGCCTATGTATACTTCCCCATCGGCTATTTTCTTTCTGCATTTAACAAAGCTGTTTGAAGAGATTGCAGAAATATTTCGTCTTAGTTTCTCTAAATCTAGTTCAAAATATTTCGCATACTCATCATCAACGTTTTGGAAAATACATTCAAGATAACTAATGTGATGTTCTTTAATTTTTTTGATAAAGAATGCTTCACTCACAACATGGATTGAAACATTGTCACACTCAAATGTATAATCAAGGTTTGGGTCATCACTTTGTGCTATAGCCATGAAATCATAATCTGATTTTGATGTTGCAGTTCCATAGACCCTAGAGCCATATGGATAAATTTTGATTAGTGGTTCTTTGATTGTGTTTGTAATTTCCCACATATTATCACCTCTTATGTTATTTTAAAGAATTACGTCCCAGATTTCACCATTATCATCAATATACTCGACTGTTAAATCTTCTAAAGTATGACAAGGCATATCACTACCAGAAGGAAGCCATAACCACTCTGAATCAAAGTCTTCTAATTCATGATAGCCACTAAAATTTTCTTCAAGGTTTTTCAATTCAGCTAAAACATGCTCATCGAAATTTTCTTTGCTGAAATATTGTTCTCGTGTGCTGTAATCAGCATCATTGTAATCTCCCTTGATTGTTACCTTGAATTTGTTTTTATTGTAATTATCCGTTTTTTTTACTAACATGTAATCTGCCATTTAACATCTCTCCCTTTAACTTGATAATCTTATTATACCATTAATTTTTGTTCTTGTCTATAGTTTTTTAAAAATATTTAAAAGTATCTAGTTTCATAGTTCTATGAGGTGAATCAACGACCACGCTTCCTTTATCATAATGTCTCAGATAGCGCATAATCTCATGTGCTTCATGATTACGTAAAGTAAGGAAGTTTACATATTGAGGTTGACCATTGATGCAAACTACCGCCCAACTTTGATTTTCATAAGGGTTGTGGTCAACAGCAATCTGGAAGTTCTTTAAAATAAATTCATTACGTTCTCTTAATGCACGATTCTCATTTTCTAGACCTAACAATGCATCAACAAGATTACTATGTCTTTTATCTAGGCTTTCAAAGTTTTTGCTCATTCTATTTTCCATTTCCGTTATTCCTAGCCAATCTCTAAGTTTAAATCTCAACCATTTCATGGAATCCCTCCTATATAAAATATGGATTTTATCAAGAAGAAAGCACAATATATAGTGTGTATATTGTGCTTATGATACTACATCTAGATAATATTAAACTCTGTATTGGAATACATGCCACCATTTGCCCCAAAGACTACTACTTTTTCATATTGATTCAATGCACTAGAAACTTCTCTCACATCAACAAACGATTTACGTCCCATGTGACCCATACGGTCTTTGTTTACTTGATATAATCCAGATGTGATTTCTACAAATACCAGACTTGCCACGTTTCTTAATTGTGTTCTTGTTGACATTTGACTCTCTCTATTTTCATGATATGTATACATCTACATCATCCCTTCAAGTTTTTTAAGTTCTCCTAACACTCGGTACAATGCTTCTAATTCTCCACTAATTGCTCCATCTTTTACACCCATGAAATAACAGTCATCAAAGTTTCCACCAGACCAATCAGCAGGGTCAAAATTCTCAGCAACCATTGCATCATTTTCTTCTTCTTGTGGTTCTAAAATTGCAATTCTCTGTTCGATTAATTCAATTAAATTTTTAATCATTTTAAGCCCTCCAATTGTTTTTTGAATTTTTTTAACATATGGTATTCTTGAAATAACTCTCCATGTTCATATCCTAAGTCATAAGCATCATCAAAATTTCCACCGCTTGCATCACTAGCATTAAAATCATCTCCGTACATTTCCTCAAATTCCTCAATGCTATCTTCTAATAATGCAATCTTATAATCAATCTCTCTAATTAACTGTTCTAACATTTACAACACTCCCTTTACAACATTAAATCCTAAACTAATAGCTTCTATCTCATCAAACTGTCCATCTAAATGCATACAATAAACTCTACTTCTCAAATCCTTACTATCATCAATTAATTCATCTAACTTCTTTAACGATAGATGTACATTACCTTCATAGTCTGCACCACATGTATCTTGATAGAATGTATGTATACTTCCATTGTTAAACATTGTTAATACTGTTTCGGGAATAATATTTGCATCCCCACTATAGTACGTTTTAATTCCATCTTTACTGAATATGTATCCATAACAATTTAACTCGTCAACGTGTTTCGTCTTGACTGGCATAAAGTAAAACCCAAAATCTTCCAACAAATTAACACTAGAATCTTCATACTTGATTAAGTGATATGTATCTTCTTTAACACCCATATTTAATAGTGTTGATTCTATATCAATATCTATAGGTGCTAATACTGAAACATTTTTCTCCATAACATTTCCCATAGAGTAATAGCCATAGAAAATTAAATCTCCTAATGACCCTACATGGTCTGGATGTGTATGTGTCATCATAACATAAATCTCTTCTACTCCATCTAGTAATTCTGTTTCCATGACACGATGGAATGTAGCAGACCCACAATCAATCATAAAGAATTTGTTCCCTTGCTTGATGAATGCACCGTTGTTTCCTAGTTTCGTATTAAATGCACTACCTGTTCCAATAAATTCAAACATTAATTTTCACCCTTCCCACAAACTGGCTTACCATCTTTATCTAGTAAAGGACTTGCCCCTCCACCTTGATACCAATCAAATACCACATATTTACAATTAGTATATGTATCAACTAAGATGTATGTTTCAATATCTCCACCTGTCTTTGTATATGATTGAGGGTCATCAGCAAATCGCATATTATCACCTTGACTACAACCTGCTAATAAAGCCATTGACAATACTGCTAAAGTAAGAATCTTCTTCATATAATCACTCTCCCGTTTCTGGTGATGGTGGTTGAGGTACAAGTGCATCAATTCGTGCAATTACTGCATCCCATTCTGCAATGTCTCCTAATGACACTTCTCTCTCCCACTGCAATTGATTAATTTCTTTCATTTTCTCTGCAATCAATTCATCGTGATGGATGACTTCATTCTCTTTATCACCTTTTTTCTTGACTGCATAATCACGCAAACCATCATTAATTTCCTCTAATAACTTTTCATCTGTCCAATCTTTAAACATTTGTATTCCTCCTTATTCAGATAACTTCTCTCCTACTGAAATTCCTAATATCAATCCTACAAAGAAAGATATAAGACCTGTAGCTAGAATTATTTCATCCATATTTTACCACCCATCATAATCTGTAATATTTTCTTTTTCTCCACATTTTGTACATTGTACAGTTGTAGCTGTTCCAATACCTGTCCCTAAAAGTATGTACTGTGTATTACCTTTACAAGATTCATAGTGTTTCTTTCTAAAATTAGTTGCTTTAACTTTCTCTTTGGATGTTAATGTATGTAATGTATCAAGACGCATTTGAGCAATCTCGGCTTCTAACTTTGCAATTTCATCTTCTTTACGATAATCTCTTAACTTCTGTTTAAGTGACTCATTTTCTTCAAACAATGCTGCGATAGAATCTAGAATTACATTCAGACCTGCTACTTTTTTGTTAGCCATAAATTGTTGCATCTTTTCTTGCCACCCATTATTGTTCTTAGGTTGTGGAGATGGAGCAGGTGGTCTTTCACCCTTTGGTGGCTCATTACGTCCACCTTTACTCATTCCACTTGGCGTTAATGGTGCTTTTAATGTTGGTCGTTGTCCGATATTATTTCTAAACATAGACATTCCTCCTATTCGTATTGTCTCATAATACTTTGAATAACCTGTGCAGTGTATGGTAGTCTATTTCTCACATTCTTAATTACATAATCATAATCATTTCGATTCTTGATTTCTTCATCGTATAATTCAATTCGTTTAAGTGCATTTTTCATGCTATCTTTACGTAATAGCATATTTGCCATACAATCTTCCTTACTCATATGTAAGAATATTCCAACTGCTTCTGGGAAGATTTGTTTGACTTGTCTGTATCCATCATAATTCAAAATGATATATACATGACGACTCTGCTCTTGCACTCGTTTTATTTCATCAATTGTGATTCCATATGAATTTCCATCATAACGCACACACTCTGCAAACTCTTCATCCTCAATCATGTCTCCAAACTTCTTACTATCAACATAGTAATATGTTTCACCATCAACTTCTCCTGCTCTCATTTTACGAGTTGTATGTGAGATACACTCACTAACAGTTCCTCGTGGGAATAAATGTCGTACTACATATTCCATAATTGATGTTTTACCAGTACCACTTGGTGCAGTTAATAAGATTAATGCCATAATATCATCCTCCTAGTTTAATTTTGCAAGTTCATATAATACATTGAAAATCCATAATGCTGTTGTAGCTGTTATCCAAATCTTAATTCCAAGACCATTATGTTTCTCTACAAAAATCTTAACATTTAACCAGATTGACACTATTAAAAATATCATTGAAATTCCTAACATCATATACATCATCCTTTACGTTTAAATTTGTCTCCTAAAATAATTGCCCATAATCTTGCTCCATGCAACAGTACAAAGTTTACTCTTCCGAAAAAGTTTGTATCCCAGAAGGATTGAAGGAATGCTTCACTTTGCAATCTTTCTTCATCTGTTACATTGTCATTCTTGAGGTCACGAGTAAGTATACTTACAAGCATACAACCCGACATCATCAAGAATAGAATTGCGTATGTAATAAATAACATTGAGTAAGTGTATACCATTCACTCACCTCCTAGTGATTGTGGTGATGGTCATGGTCATGTTTCATTCCTAATGCCCATCCAGTTAGGATTGAGAAAATACCTAGAATGAAGTTTTCTATGATTGGCATCCACACTCGGAAGTCATACACACTGATATCAACTGCTCCATAACCACCAATCAGTGCTACAACCAAGTGAATGATTCCTTCTACTGCATTTAGCATAGCCATACTTGCCATTAACCATATTCCAAACTTTGTTTCAATGAAAAACTTTTTTGCTAGTTTCTTTGATTTGTTATTTAGTTTTGTTAAAAACTTCATCTCATCACCTCATGTTATTATTATATCATTATCTTTTATGTTTGTCAATGATTTATCGGTTTTTCTTTTTAGATTTTTTTGCTTGTTTTCTTTTAGCTTTTGCCTTTGTCTTATCTACTTTTTTCTTTGTATACTTCTTGTAAAGGTCACGCTGAAACTTATGTAAATACTCTTTAACTTCCTCTACAGTCAATCCATTTTCTCGTGCAACTTCCTCAATTGCTTCCTCTAAAGTTTGTATCTCTGATTTGTCAAATTCTTCTGTGATAGGTGTGTTCTCAAATCCTTCAATCGAAAAGAATTTTTCTGCATCCACGCCATTCTTCATAATTTCATCCAAATGACCTACTCCCAATCCTGCACCATTAGCTACTACAATCTGTTTCTTCTCCATTCACAACAACTCCTTCGTTTAATATACTATCATTATATCATTTTCTTTTGTGCTTGTCAAGGGCAAAAAAGAAAGAAGAGAAAAATTCTCTTCTTAAATTATTTACCGCTTTGACCTAACTTTGTATCTCCACGCTCTGATTCAATTTTCTGTAGGTCTTCTAAAGTCAATTCTGTTAACTTCGTGTTTGGCACTAAATCAACAGTTGCTTGTGCAATTGCTTTAGAATATGGGTAGTAAGTTACTTCATCAAATTCTAATGTTTTTTCTACTTGACTTGTAATTACTACATCTTTATGTAAAGGGGTGATTGCAATAAATACTTCTCCACGATACCCAGAGTCAATAACACCTGCTAATACTGACAATGAAATCTTGCCCGTACTTCCACGCTCATGTTTTGCATTAAGGTAATGTGTCTTAGGCAATGCAAATGCAAGACCAGTTGGTACTAGAGTGGTTTTGTTTGCAGGACAATAAATTGCATGTCCTTTCTCCATACCTATTTCTCCATCAAACTTGGCAATCTCTCTTTCTTCTAAACATGCATATAAATCAAACCCTGCATCTTCGTCACGCTTAGTTGGTACGATTGCATCTGGATGTACTTTTGCAAAGAATACTTCTGGATTCATGATTTCATTAATTTTCTTATTCATTGCTTCCAATGCAGTGCTTAATGATACAGCGTTTCGGAAATTATTCATTTCTGGATTTTCCTTAATAACTGGCAACATCAATACTGTTTTGGGTTTTTCAATCTCTAGATGTCCTTTTGCGAGAATTGCTCCAGACTTTTTCTTCTTCTTACGTTTAATCTTTTCTGGATTATCCTTGAAGAATTTGTCTTTAGCTTTATATTTCAATTTATCAATTTCCCACAATTTCAACGTCTTCAAATCTCCATCAATCTCAACAACTACATCCTTGTTTGGAATGTCAATTGATTTAACTGTTGCTTCTTTCTTTAATTCATGTACCCAAACAATCTCATCTACTCGGTAGTATCGCTTTTTAATATTCTTTGTCATGTTCATTTCCCCTTTTGTTATGTATAAGTTAGTGGAGACTCAATCCCCACTAACAATTATATCATTATTTTTGGTGCTTGTCAAATTTATATGTTATATTATGATAACTTGCCAGATAGTTCTAGTAACTCTTTAAGTTTCATAAGTCCTGCTCCACTATACATTGTAACTGTAATAGCTTCGATTTCTTCTTTAGACATTTTCTTTAACTCTGCCAATGTCTTGTCTTCTTTTAAAAGTAAGAATGTAGGTGCTTGCATAATTCCCAACTTCATTGCAATGTCTGGATTCATATTCATATTAATCTTATCCTCTTTTGCAAGTTCAACACCAAAGTTCTCCTTCAAAGATACATCAGCATTACGACATGGTGCACAGTTTGTTTTTTCTAATTTAAATAATTTCATTTAACATCTCTCCTAGTTATGTATTATAGAGTGAGTTGCCCCACTCTATTATTATATCATTATCTTTAACTTTTGTCAACATTTATTTTAATCTGTCGAATACAAAGTCATCATCTGTAATTGGTTTTACATTGACAGCTTTGATGTATCCATTACCCTTTGTAGAGAAGAAATCATGCGTCTTTGTTGTTGTGCTTAGACCATTCAATACAATAGGGTTGATACGTTTTTCTGGAAACATTGGTTGTAATGCTAAGTTCTGCATCGCCTTATTAGCATTGTAGTATAAGAAGTCTTTAACTTCATGGTCTAAGTTAATAGGAGCATAAAGGTCTTCTGTATACTTAAACTCGTTTGCAGTTAAAACAGATAGTAAAACATTGACTTCATTGACAGCATTCTCTTGCTCTTCTACTGACAATTTCTGGAATAATTCTTGTGCTAATCTTCCAATGTACACGCCATGAATTGACTCATCTCTTAAAATTAAATTAATAATCTCACCAGATGCAACCATACGTCCCTTACCATCTTCTGTACCGCCACCACCTGCTAGATATAGTGGGAAGAAGAATCCAGAATAGAATAAGAATGACTCAAGGAATACCGAAGCTACCATTGCCATATATAGAGTATAGTCATCTACGATGTTCTCATAATAGTTTACAATGATATTAGCTTTGTATTGGAGGAATTGATTCTCTTCAACCCATTCATGTACCTCATCAGTCTCTAGACCGTTTAAAAGAGTCGTGAAGATTGTAGAATAACTCTTTGCATGGATTTCCTCCATAGTACCCATGAATGACATTACAGCCTTACGTTGATGTCCTTCAACGTGTTGTGCAATACATGGCATACCAATATTACCTTGTTGAGTGTCAAGAAGTGTTAGTCCTCCTAACACCTTCTTATACACCTCTCTATATTCTAATGGAAGAGATTTCCAGACTCTACTATCCTTTGTTGGCGTAAATTCTGTATCAGTCCAAAACTGACTAATATTCTGCTCCCAGAATGTTTGTGTGAAGTCGTCCTCTTTCACATTCCAGTTAACGCTCTTATGTAATACATTTCTAGCGTTTCCGATTCCCTCAATCTTTTGACGTAGTTCTTCTAAATTTTGTTTTAAACTCATTATATATTGCCCCTTCCTTAAATTGTACAGCTAATGCAATCGTCAGCATTTGTATTTCTAGTTCTAGTGTAGTAAAGGCTCTTTAGCTTTTTCTTGTGACCATAGATGTAATAACGTGCCAGTTCATTTGTTGCGATGTCACTGTTGACGAATAGTGTACAACTAATTCCTTGGTCAATATGTTTCTGCCATGTAGCCACAACATCAATCATATCGTACATGTCCATGTCATAAGCTGTAGTGTAGTACCAGTATGTATCTTTATTCAGATATGGCATTGGATAATGAGTTGTTGAATCTCCATATACACGTGTTTCTACGTGCTCTGTGATTGGCATTACTCCACTTGTAGCTGAATGCACGTATGAGATTGACCCAGTAGGTGCAATAGCATTTAAGTAAGCATGATAGATACCATGTTCTTGAATGTCTGCAATTAACTTCTTCCAGTCATCTTGTGTAGGAATATAAATTCCTTCCATAACCTCTTGACCTTTCTCAGTGTATGGTGCATGACTTTCTTCAACATACATCTCTAAACCTTCACCTCTAGAGTATGTACTCTTATCAAAGTGTTTGAAAGTTTGTTTTCTCTCTTTAGCAATCTCCATTGAAGTTTTAAGAGAGTAGTAACGAATCATTGCTCCTAAAACATTTGCTAAATCAATAGACTCTTCACTTCCATAGACAATGAAATTCTTAGCTAGGAAACCATGCCAGTTCATTACGCCTAGACCAACTGAATGCATGTCATCGTTAGCTTTCTTAACCGATGGTACTTCATCAATAGATGTATCATCTGCAACAGTTGTTAAAGCCCAAATACCTGTAGATACAGATTCTTCGATACTTCCACGTTTAAATGCTTCCTCAATCATTCGGACAATGTTTAGTGACCCTAGATTACATGAGATATCATAACCAAATGTGTCTACTCCATTGTATCCTTGAATGTCTGACTCTGTTTGTGCTTGGAAGATTTCTGTACAAAGATTACTCATTCGTACTGGTGCTAAATCTCCTAAGTGATGTAGGTTGTTAGCATTGTCACGATACATGAAGTATGGATATCCAGATGCTAATTGAGTTTTCGCAATCGTAGTCAACATGTCACGTGCATCTAACTTACGCTTCTGCACATCTCGGTCATTAACTAGTTTATCGTACCATTCATTCATATCCATTTCATCTAAATGAATACCATATTTTTTGAATACTGAATATGGTTTGAATACAAAGTATGGTTCATTCTTTTCAGCAAGTTCAAAGAATTTATCTGGGGCAATTACACCAATTGATAATGTTTTTAAACGCTTCTTCTCATCCACGTTGATTTGTTTTGTATCTAAAAACTCTAGAATATCATCATGGAAAATATTCAAGTATCCTACACCGCTACCACTACGTTGACCTAATTGATTGAAGTGAGAGAATGTATCTTCTAGTAATTTAGCAACACCAATTACACCAGATGATGCACCTTCAACACCTTTGATTGGCTCTCCACTTGCACGAATCTTAGACAAGTTAACACCTACACCGCCACCAAAGCGACTTAATTGTGCACATGCTTGAATGATATACATGATTCCTTCTGTAGTATCTGGACAGTCTAGTAAGAAACATGAAACCATTCGTCCACTACGTTTTCTTCCTGCATTTAAGAAAGTTGGAGTAGCAGGTTGATACTCTTGATTAATCAACACTCGTACATACTGTTTAGCTTTCTCAAAATCCCCTTTAGCAAGATATAAAGCATTGATAGAAACTCGGTCTTCATAACGCTCTAAAATCTTTGCACCATCATCTGTACGCAATGCATAAGTAGTGTAAAACTTGAATGCACTCATAAACGATGGGAATCTAAACTTCTTGGAATATGCAATCTTATAGACTTTCTTAATTTGTTCGTATGTATATAATTTCAATATATTTTCATCATAATACTCATTCTCAACTAGGAAGTCTAACTTCTCTTTTAAATCGTGGAAGTAAACTGTATTCCCGTTGTTAATGTGACTAATGAAATAGTCACGTACTGCTTCAATATCTTTTTCAATCTGATAGAAGCCATCTTTTAAATTCTTGACTTCATTGTTTAACTCGATGTATTTTGCCAAAACAATCACCCTTGCCCTTTATATTATTCTATGTCTCCATCTTCTACTAGAATCCAGTCTCTATCCGCTAATGACCTTAATACCTGTTCTGGTTTATAATCATATGTAACGTCTTTGTTATGTACTCTGGAGTAAAACTCGACTCTCCATTTACCATTGTCTAACAGTTTAGCATTAAATACTGTTCTTTCTAACTCTGTATCTGGTAGACGTTTTTTTGCTATTCTAAAACTAAACTCTTTCATGACACACCCAGACCTTTCATTTTATGTAGAAACTCTTCGACATCACTTTTCATACCATCGTTCTCAAATTTGAGAAGTAAAGGCACATTATATTTTTGAGAGATAATATCCCCAGACTTAGCAAACAAGTCTATCCCCCAATTCATGTTCCCACTAGATGCAACAGCTTTCATGTTCATAAAGTTACCTCTATTGAGAAATTTCGCAGTTGATTCTGAAACCTTACCAAAACCAGTTGTATAAGTCACTAGTACAAATGGTTCTCTCACAATCAAACCTTCTTTGATTTGTACAGCTTTTAACCCTGTCTTCTCTATAAATCTTTTTACATTTCCAGTGAATGAATCAAATACGACTATCGTGTTAATCACCACCCTTCAATGGATTAATTCGAGAGACACCGAACAGGAAATGTGTCTCTCGTAATGACAACGTACTAATAATTATACCATAATTTTTAGCGCTTGTCAAAGATTATCTTATATTATTTTGTCTTTTTTTCTAAAATATGTACGACTGCATCCATTTCCTGTTCGACTAGTTCACCGATTGATTTAAACAATTCTTCTCCTGTTACCTTTATGAAACGTGGCACTACTTCACCCTCATCATTAATTACATCTTCAAAAAACATTTTACGAGGACGTAACCAATGAGTCCCTTCTAAATCACGATAGAAACATAGGATACCATCATGCTTATCACTTTCAAACACGTAATGGCTACCACCAGTATCTTTATCATGAGCAACGTAAACAGACATACATTCTTCTGTTTCAGTATGCTTTGCCACCTCAACCAAATCTAGTTTCTCATTAAAATCTTTTGACATTCTAGTTGCATATCCCACCATAAGATACAAACCGCCTTTATAGTGTTTGTAAATCATAATATGACCTCCCATTTATTGTATAAAAACCGTCTTTTATCAAGCTATTAGTACCATATATGGTATCACATATGGTACTAAGCCCTATATCTAGTAACAATTTACCCTTAATTCTTTCTTTTCTGCCCAGTCTCGGATGAAATTCATTTCAGTTCTCGTTAATCCTCTGTTTGCAAATCCTCTGGCTTGTCTGATATTTCCTCCACGAATCTCAACTGTTCCTAGTGGAGAGTTTAGATGTGCTGTTTTACGCAGGAATAAAATCTTGCATTTATCTGAAACAATGTCAGTTACATATGATGCCACACAATGAGACAACTCATTTCCTTCTCTGATTAAATCATCCATCTCAGAAGGAGAGACAATCGCATATGTACCTTTACTGTACTCTAAAAACTTATAATCCTCTGTGTCCACTGCTTCTTTAAATTCTGCTTTTTTCTTCTCGTCCATTTGCACTCGATAATTCATTTGTACAATGTCATGTTCTTTCTTTAATGACTTTGGATACTTTTCATATTCCAATCCCAACTTCTCACACATACGGATATAATCTCGTAGTAATGTTGCCCCAGAAGATGGACTGTCAATACCTTGATGCATTCTAATTTCTCGGAATAAATATAGTGTCAGTTTCTTTAGATTGTTATACTTGTATGTATCATGAATCTCAATCAGTCTATCTAAAGTTTGACACAATACTCCGATATCAGATTCATCTTTGATTATTTCAACCAATTCTCTGAATCTATTACCATCAACCTTCTTCAATGCCTTTTGCACTTGTTCAAGATTGTATAGTCCTAATGTCTCATCTTGACGAAAGTATGGCAACATAAACTTTGGAAGTTTTAAGATATCCTTTGGTTTTGTTGCTTCTCTGTCTATTGCTTCATAACTAGTCCAACGGTTGTATGTTGCAAAGAATCTCTCGACATCTGGATAACCTGCACTAGACAAGATTTCTAAATAACGATAATCCTCTTGTACGAATCGTAATAACCCTACGTAAAATCTATTTTCACTATTCCAAGCAGAGTTTCGTTTCTTAGAAAGTCTTCTCCATATAAAGTTATACAAGGCTTGTGTTTCTGGAGTAGAAACCATATCTTTTACTTCAATAGAGTCTAGATTAATAAAGAATCTCATCAATTCTTCTTCTCTATTCCAATTACTTACACGTTGACCATTCTTGAATACATGTAATTGTTTGGTGAAAATATCAAACCAGATTACTCTTATCATATTTTCTTTCCATTTCACATCTCCATTCTTATCTGCAAAGACAGATAAGTTGACCCTTTGTATTCTAAATCCTCTACGAGTAACATCTCTAGCTTTCAGATATGGAGTATTGACTCGCTGTTTATCTCTTTCTATATGTATAAAGCGTGTATTCAAGCAATTGCTACACTTCTTATTTCGTGCTTCCACTCTTCCATGATAATCTAAATTCTTTCCAACCACCTCCCTATGACCACAAGTACAAGACTTATAGTATTCTGTGTATCCATCGCACTGCACACTTTTAAATATTCCAATTTCATATTTGTTCAATTTAGCCATAATCGCATCTCCCTTATGTAATAATTATATCATTATTATTTATGTTTGTCAAGAAGTTATTTTACGATTGTATCAGTTTTTTTAAGATATTTTCCTACACCTGCATTACTTAATCGGTAATATTCAATATCCTCAAACTGACAATCTTTGACATCTAGGATGGATTCTACGATGCTATCATTCTTGGTTCTCATTAACTGATTACCCTGTGCTGTTTTAGATGTCTTAGAGTTGATTGAAGCAGTGTTAAATAAGGCTACTTTATTGATACTAGAAACCATGACAATATCAATATCTTCGTGAATCACATTGAAGTATAAAGCCTTTGCTCCATTGTAGTATGCATTCGCCAACATCTTTCTATTGGTCTTAGTCTCATACGCTGACAACTCAATTTTTGCTAGTTTACCTGTTTCAAATCCTACAAGCAATATTCCTTTGTAATCACTTGTTACATGTGTGAAGACAATCTCTTCATCCTTTAACCCTAACATTGTTGGTAGATACTCACCTAGTAATGATGGTTTGCTGTCCTCAATTTCATGCATCTTGTACTTGTAACAATTATTCTTGTCTGTGAATACTAGAATATCTGAATTGTTAGTTGTATCAATCTCTGAAACAATTTCATCTCCATCTTTTACCTTGATTGTGAAGTTTCCACGTAATGATGTTAATGGAATTTTCTTCAAGTAACCTTCTTTTGTAAGGAATGCTTTGATGTTATAGTCATCAATTACAACTGATTCTTTCTCAGCTTTTGCAACTGCTTGTGCTTCAATGATTCCAGTTCTACGCTCTTTACCATAATTCTTTTTACCTTCTTCTAATTCAGCGATAAGAAGTTGTGCGATACGTTGACGACTTCCAATTAAGTCTTTAAGGTCAACCACTTCATCCTCAAGTGTTTCAATTTCCTTTGTGCGCTCAATTAGATATTCTTCATTCAGATGTCTCAGTTTAATCTCAGAAACGTATTCTGCTTGCTTCTCGTCAATATCAAATGCATCCATGAGATTTGCTACTACTTCTTTGTTTGTTTTTGTTTCACGAATAATCTTGATTGCTTTATCTACATCTAGTAATACTTGTTTAAGTGCAAGTAATAAATGACGTTTCTCAATCTTTTTATTCATGTCAAAGTTCAAACCACGCTTGATTGCTTCTGCTCTGAATCGAATCCATTCATGTGCAATTCCTTGGATTCCTAATACTCTCGGTCTACCATTTACAACAATATTGAAGTTACATGGATATGTTGATTGTAAAGGAGTCATTCGGAAAAGCTTCTCAACTAAGGCTTCTTTGTCTGTGTTCTTCTTAGTTGTAATCTTGATACCTTTTGACTTGATACCATAAATATCATTGACATCAGTAATGTCTTTGATTTTTCCATCTTTAACTAGTTCTGCAATTTTAAGAATAATTGTTTCAAATGTTGAAGTGTATGGTAATTCTTCAAAGATAATACCGTCCTTGTCAAACTTATATGTAGCACGAATGGTAAATGTGCCACGACCTGTTTCAAATATACGCTCAAAAGTATTCTTATCATAGATTACATTTCCACCTGTTGAAAAGTCTGGTGCTTTAATATAATCAGATACTCTTGCAGTCTTAGGACTTCTTATGTATGCAATGAAATAATCCACAACCTCATTTAAGTTAAATGGTGCAATACTGGATGCCATACCATTTGCGATACCGCTTTGTGGATTTAATAGAATAAATGGAAGTGTTACTGGCAATAACTTAGGTTCTTTTAAAGTACCATCATAGCTATCTATCATATCCACTGTATTCTTATTAATATCCTTAAACAACTCTTTTGCAATTGGTTCTAGCTTTGCTTCTGTATAACGTGCCGAAGCGTACTGCATGTTCTTTGAATACTGCTTACCAAAGTTACCTTTAGAATCAATTAATGGATATGATAATGCTTCTGCATCTCTAGCCATACGAACTAGAGTTTCATAGATTGCACCATCACCATGAGGATGCAGGAACATTGTTTGTCCTACAATCCCTTGTGACTTCTTACGCACACCAGACAATAATCCCATTCGTCTAGCAGTCTCAAGAATACGTCTTTGTGAAGGCTTAAACCCATCAATCTCTGGCAAAGCCCTCTCCAAAATTACGTGTGCTGTATAAGGCATATAATTACCTCTTAATGCTTCAATAATACTTTGTTCAATTACAGTTACCATTATATCATTCCTTTCTATGTTTACATTATATCATTATTTTTGGTGTTAGTCAAGCATATTTTCGATATATTCATGTAAATGTTCTTCAATATACTCTTTACGTCCTTCTAAGTTGTCACCTAAAAATAACTCAAATGCTTCCGCAGTCTCTTCAATACCATCTGGTGTGATTTGAATTAATCTACGTGTCTCTGGATTCATTGTTGTATCCCACATCATCTCTGCTGTATTCTCACCTAATCCTTTAGAGCGTTGGATTGTGTAATTGCCTGTCATTTTTGAAACAATTTCATCCTTCTCTGCATCACTATATGCAAATACTGATACATCATTTTGTGTAATCTCGTATAATGGTGACTCAGCTATGTAAATATAACCCTCTTCAATCAGTGTAGGCATTAAACGATAAATCATAGTCAAGATGAGTGTTCGAATGTGGAATCCGTCAACGTCTGCATCAGTTGCAATAATTACTTTTGACCATTTAAGATTGTTGATGTCAAATGTATTTAAATCTTTTGCATGTTTATTCTTAACTTCAACACCACAACCTAGAATCTTAATCAAGTCTACTACAACATCATTACTGAAAATCTTTTCATATGGTGCTTTCAGACAGTTAAGAGTCTTACCACGTAATGCATAGATTGCTTGAATCAATGGGTCACGACCTTGCTGTGTTGAGCCAAGAGCCGATTTACCTTCTACGACATATACTTCTGTTTTAGTATTGTCCTTAGACGTACAGCTAACGAATCCATCAACAGGTGATGTAATATTATGTACAGGAGTTGAAAACTTCTTCTTGAAGTCCATACGAGTTTTCTCAGCTTTCTCACGACTCTGTTTAGTGATTAAGACCTTCTTGGCAATTACATCCATATCACTCTTATGCTCAACTATGTATGATTCAAAGAAAGATTCTAAAGCATTCTTCATTACATCCTCATAATACTTTACGTATGAAGCGAATTTTGTTTGGCTTGCATAAACAGGGAAGTAAGATTTGAAGTCAATCACATAATTCAATCCGACAATTACATCGTCTTTTGTGATTTGTTTCTCATCCTTCTTATACATGTTATTGTCTTTTAAATAACGATTGACAATGTTACGCATTCCTGCAACCATTCCATCATAGATTGTACCATGATTAATCAAATTACTACCATTCAAAAACTCAATTTGAGTCGGTTCATCGTCTTCCTTTGTATAATTCATAACGATGGACACCTTTACATCATCCGTAACATCTTTACCTTCTTGCTTCGTTGCATGAGAAATTTCTTTCTGGAAAACAATCATCTCATGAGTAGGTGTAAGTTCTTCCATTTGTTGGTTTAAGAAGTCAACAATACCATTTTCATAGACGAAAGTTTCTTCTGTATCTTCAATTTCATCTTTAACGATAACCTTACCCTTGATTAAAGATGCCTGTTGAGATGCAATTTCTGAAATCTCTCCTACTTCAAAGTAGTTATCCTCAAAGATATCATCATCTAATTCATATGTAATCTTTGTGTATGTCTCAGATGACTTACCAATTACTTGTAAAGGACTTGAATTTTCTCCTTTATGGTATGAGATTGAATACACATTACCATCGGGGCGTGCTACCTCAAACGTAACATCCTTAGATGAGAATGTCAGTACAGTGTTGAATACTCCATTCGTACCAACTGTGTAATCATTATTCTCAATACCATTATCATATTTCGTCCCTGCAAACAATGTTTCAAATAATAGTTTGTAGTTCTCAATACCATCTTCATTCTTACCTTCTAATGGTAATCCTTGACAGTTATCTTTGATTGTCAGTTTCTTGTCACTGTGGCGAGTAATTTCAATTTCATCACCATTGCCTTTATTTACTTCATCGGCACTGTTACCAACAATCTCTTTAATCGTATGTAGTACAGCTATGTGGTTTGAAGCACCTAGCCATACGGATATCTTTCTACGTACTTTTTCTTTTTCCGACAACTTTTTGATGTTCGACATTAAATCATCCTCCAATACTTGATGTAACTAGTATATCATTATTTTTGATTGTTGTCAAGTTATGCTATTAAGTTTTTTCGTACAATGCTCATAATTAAACTATCAAGATGCTCTCTCAATTCTTCATTCGGTTTCATTGCTTCATACTTCTCAATAACATGTTTAAATCGTGATTCTTCAATAAACTGAATCATGTTCTCAAATACCTCTTGACGAAATGACCCAAACTTCATTTCTGTCATGAAATCCAAATCACCACCAGAATATCTTAATGCTAGTTCTGGATTCTTGAAATCTAGTTCTGCATACTTAATACCAAAATCAAGATGTCGATACGCATGTTGTCCTTGCTTTGTGTCGTATCCGAATAAGTCCACTAATACTTGTGTACTTTCTGTACCTTTAGGTAACAACTTCATCTTCTGACGATACGTTCCCCATAAATGTTTAATCATTACAGGAAGATTCATGTTGAAGATTTCTTGTCGCAAACTGTAAATCTCTGCCATTTCAACACTACCATCCATCCATAACTCTTTTGAATACAATGGTTCAAGATAATTTAAATTTGATTTCCAGAACAGGTCTGGAAGTTTACGTACATCATGAATCTCAATATCTTCTTCAATACCAATTTCTGACTTTACAAACATGGTTTTGCGATACAATTCTTCAAATGTAGGAGTAATAAACGCTTTGTAATCCTTGTCAGATGCAAGAATAATACGACCATCAATCACTCTTTCTTCTGTTTGTAAATTATAATTATTTGACCCTACTAAAGCTTTCATAACAACGTTTCTGTCTAAAATTTTCATCAGCATCATCCCTTCTTATAAACCAATTATATCATTTATCTTTGTGTCTGTCAAGAAAAAAAGAATGATTTTCATCATTCTTTTTCACCAAACTCTACAAACTCTAAAACATATGTATCTACTGATTCTGAAAGGTGAATTTCTACTCCTGTAGCATATCCACCTGCATCTAATTTTATTGTGTTCTTACTATCTAGGAAACAGTCTTTGTAATATTTTGGATGTACAACAACCTTTACCTGCTTACCAAATGTTACTTTTGCTCTAAATACTTCTTCCAACAATTTATCTTCACATGTTGCATTGCCAAACTCTGGGAATCTTTCATGAATTATATTTACCATAATTTCTTACCTAATCCTTTACGTTTTGGTTTACCGATTAACACCATAGCAGGTAACCAGAAGACGGCGAATGTTCCCCATCCTGCTAATCCTGCAAACAGAATCTTTACTAGACTCCATCCTAAAACAGATGCACCTGCTCCTGCTGTTACTACAGAAATAATACCCATGATTCCTCCACCTAACATTAGGAATACCCCAACGTAGATTGCCATAATAACCGCTAGACCCATCAAAATACCTGCAAATAATTTTCTCATATTATCTTCCTCCTAATATCTTCCAGAATTATATTCGTCCCACCAGTCTTGATACATATCATACATATGCTCTTGACACATTCCACAAGCCCAATAGTAGTTTGATAGTTCATCAACATATGCACAATTTTGATGTATAAGGAAAGGCTTCACAAACTTCTCGTTACAGTGTGGACACTTCCCAATAGCCATATGCCAAATGTGCTTACCTTTGGTTCTCTTTACCCACATCCAGTGATACTGAAACCATATAGTTATAAATTTCTTTCTACGCTTCCATATCAAATGAAATCATCCTTACTGAAATGTTTCCAGAATTTGTCATACTCTTCTTTTGTAACTTTGTGTCGTCCACTTCCTCCGCACGGGTCACAATACTCAAGTTCTCCTAAGTGATTCTGTGTGTAGAATTTACCGTCACAACCTAAACATGGTATGTAGTAATCTCGTAAAAGTTCTTTCTTTTTGTCTGTATTTAAATCCTCAAAACAATCTTTGCATAAGTGAAGTTTATGTGAATCCGTACCAACTTCTGACCAAGTAAGGTCATTGCATGAATCACAAGCTATTCTTTGATATGATGACATATAATCACTCTCCCTTAAACCATTTGATTATTTTACCCATGAATGTATTATTCTGTTCTTCCATTGCTTTCATTTCTTCTATCTTTAATTCATCAAACATATCTTGATGTTTTTCTGCTTCCTCTTCTTGTGCTTCTCTTGCTTTGACAAGTTTTAATTTTGATTCTAATAGACTTAGAAGCCACTCAAATTCTTTCTTTCTACGTTCTTCATACTTTGAGTCATCTATTTCTGCAACGATGTTGGTGTAATAGAATGCTGTATCTTTAGATATATCAATAACTTTATCCATTACTATTCCTGTTTTATCACCAATCGTAACTCTTTGCTCTTTGTCAAGTAATATCGAAAATTTATTATCCAAGAAAACCTTTTTGTCAATTGTTTTAAATGTCGGGCTAACATACCGACAATTATCATGATTCTCCATGTGCGCCTTAACGATATCTATTGTTGCTTGTACATACTCACTATCGAGTTTTTCCCAACCATAAAATATATTCCAAAGCCTGTTCCAATTTCTATAATTTGTCTCAGCATACTTTTCTTGTTTTAACCCATAATAGACACTATTTATCATTATCTATCACCTCGAAAAATTCATTGAATAACGGTAGACTGTAAACTTGTCTCATACCAATAGGTTTCTCTACAATGATAATCCCATTGTATAAGTTTGCCATTCCATTGTCAGTAAAGACATGATATCTACCATCTTCTGCTCCTTTGTCAAGCCATATTTCGGAAACCATTGCTTTGTCGTGGACAAAATCTAAATCCATTCCTTCATGCCATTGAATGGCTTTCATTTCTACGGGCTTTCTAATACATTTAACAAAGCTTAATTCCGTTCTTACTTGCATCAAGACTTTACCCAACAAATTCATCCCACGCCACTTTTGAGGGATTGTAGCATCTCTATGGTTTTCATGAAGACCAATACCCCAAATTTGGTCAGAAGGACTTGCTTCTACTAAAATCTTGTCACCTGTTGATAGAATCTGTTTCTTTAATTCTGGCAATGAAAACTTATCCAAAAGTACCTCTCTATAGATTCTTTCACGATTCATTTTCCAAACACTCTCAACAAATGGAATCTCTCTACTACGACCCCAGAATTTACAACGTGCAGGTGTATCTGATTCTAAGATATTTTGTGCAATCTTAGTTGCTCCAAACAGCATTGCTTTACGATACATTACAGCCTGTTCAGACCATTTAAACTTAATTCCTTGATGTGTGAATGGAGAGTAATAGAAGTTTGAATAAACATCATCACCCATCCAGAAGAAAATAAATTCATTAGTTTCTCTCATATAATCACTCTCCCAATAATGATAGTAATCTTGTAATATCTTTTGGTTGATGTCCGTCATATTCTGGTGCAAATTCTAATTCTTTCACTTTGAATAAATCAAAATCTTGTTCTCTGTAATGGTATGAATATTGACCTTCTGGAGTAGTAACCCCTACAATAAATGACCCGTCAAACATTGTGCCATCTGAATGCAACATTGATTTCCATGCTTTGTCTTTGTATGTATGACAGATTACTAGGAATAACATCATTCGATGTTCATATAACTCATCAAAAGTGTGATATCCATCGCTAAATTCTCCAACTCTCATAACTAAATCAGCAGAAATACTTTTGTGTGCTTTATCTAATGAAACACTTTCTCGTCCATTAAACCCAACCATCGTTTCAGTTATCTTATGTATTTCTGGTACTTCACTTTTGAAGATTACTTTGTTTCCTAGTTTAAATTGACTCATATTATCCTCTCCCTACTAATTTATCAATTCGTTTGTTAAGCTTCTTTCTAATACGCTTCTTTTTAACTTTGTCACGCCATTTAATTAGTCGTCTTACTTCTTTATTTATCTTTTTATCGCCACCCATGAATCCCATAACCTCATTTGTTTTAGTTGACGTAAAAGTAATGAATGCAACATCTTTTAAACTTACCATTCAATCATCTCCTATGCCATAAGTTCTAATATTTGATACAGCCAAAAGAATACTAGGAATCCTGCAACATTAACAATAGAAGGGAGGAATCTATCTTTCTTAAACCAGTACACTGCATGATATGCAGAGTAAAACATTGCACCCATTGCTATTGTTTGAAATATATTTTCAAGAATCATTAACATTGTCATCACCTCTTTGGTAACATTATATCATTAATTTTAACGCTTGTCAACACCTTTTTCATATGCTTGTTTTAATAAAGCCATGACCCAACGTTTTCTTCTTTCTTCCAACCCTAAAACTTCTGTTGCAGTACGGTATCTGAAACCATACACTTTCATCAATATATCTAATTCCTTGTTGTCCATGTTATATCCCTCCACACTTTATGATAACCATAGTCCATACTTCCATGATTCATTTCTTCAACACATTTTTGTATGTATGATGCTTTTTCTAACCATCGCCACTCTTTATTTATCTTCTTTGGAAATAAAAGGAATTTAGTTATTTTTCTAGTTTGACCTATATGAATATAATCCCACTTAGACCTCCAACGCATATCATCACTCCTATTCTAATTCCCACCAGAAATCAAACACACGTTTACATTTGTTTCCTTTAACATTAAAATCTCCTTTGTGGTTTCTGATTTTCTTATTAGATACTTTCTTTAAGAAAGCAGACCTCTTACCACGATAATATCTCTTATTATATCTGTCATTGTTATAGATAGGGTAAAACCAATTGTCATCGTGTCGCATACGTTCCATTTTCTGAATCTGTTTACGCTTTCTAGCGTGCTTATTTGGTCGCTGTTTGCGTTTTCTCTTAGTATAAGATGGATAGTCGAAATACTCAATAATGCTTTCTAGTGACCAGATATCCATCTCATAATAAGCATCCTCACTACCTAATGACATTTCATTCTTGATTAATCCTGTTCCGAAATCAAAATCTTGACCATCCAGTTCTCTATACGCATTTATTTCGTTTAGAAGATTAATGAAATCTTCCTTCGTCTTAGCTTCGTTCCATGCCATATACATCACTCCTAAACTAATAAATTTACTTACTCGTCATCACCGTAAAAGTATTTCGTAATTGCACGATATGTATCTGTATCATAACAATGTACATCATCCATTAAATCATGTGCTTCTGAAAGCAAACTCTCTGCTTCTGACAATCTATCTATCTTAACTTCAAGGTGTTCCAGTGCATCAACCAAAAGACTTTCTGCTTCACCATGAATATGATAAATACCATTGTCATCTTTCATTCCTTCAATGTATTTTCTAATATCTTCAATTGTCTTCATGATACATCTCCTTTGATTGCTTTCTTGTTTCTTATCATTTCTTCATAAATTTTATCTCTATAGTCACTTCCTGTACATCGAAACCAAAGCCATGAGACATACTCTATTAAGTCAACTTCCTCATCACTGTAAAGGCTTATAAGTTCGTCATAACGACTCTTCATATTATAATCCTTCTCCAATAGCCCATAATAAGAATGAGCCACCGCCACCTAAGATTATAGTAGATACAACACCAACCCAAAAGCTGTTCCAATCAATAGCTTGAATAAATTCTATCATCGAATCACTCCTTTTGTTTTCTTAATAATAGTATACCATTATTTTTAATGTTTGTCAACGAGTTTATAAAATTATCCTTTTATTCATCTTCTTCAATAAATTCAAATGTATTATCGTCAAGGTCTATAATCACATTGCCAGATTCAGAAGCTACTTCTACAATCCTATCTGCTTTCCAAACCTCTATAACCTCATAATATTCATCTTTAATCCAACGAAATGTATCATCTTCAAATATATCTTGTAATGCTTTTACATGTGTATAGACTGCATATTCATCACGCAATTCCATTGTATCACCCTTTATAAAATGTAGTTTTTATTAATCTCTATATCCTGTACCATCACAATAATGACATCTTACTTTGATAGTTGTTACAACAGTTCCAATAACTCTGACTTGGGAAACTTTACCATCTCCATTACAATTCCAACATTTCTTTTTGTCATCTTTAGACATTATTCATCATCCCCTTCAATCATCTCTTTACCACATTTTGGACATGTAGGTTGATATGTTATTGGCTCTGTAATTAATTGACAATGGTTGCATATGTAAGTCTTAGCAACCATCTATTCAATCCAACTATCTAAAATCCATACGATATTGTTATGGACATCCACAGTTATTTGTCCTGCATAAAATTCACTAAGTGGTTTGAAGATTTCAAATAATTCTTCAAGAGTTTCTACTTCTACATCTTTTAATTCATCCGAGATAAAATGGTAATCTTTCCCATACCCATCTTTCCTGATTTCGTCATGGGTAATATTGTAATGTTTAAAGTAATCAACTTTACCACCTATGAATGGTTCATAATCCTTTACTAATCCACCTAAAGACCTAATACTTAATTTCATACAATCTCACTCCTTTGTAATATTAAAAGTTCTGGTACAGATAAATCCTTAACCATAACTCTAGTTAATGGTATTTCTTTCTTATGTACAATTCTTGACCATCGACTATTATCATATTCTGTCTTCTCAGCTAAAGCAGTCTCTAAATATGATTCATCCTTTACCAACAAAACAACACGATTACCACTACTACCACCAATATCATAAATCACTTCAAATGCTTTCATTATTTGACCTCCTTAAACCAATCAGCAATATACTCTTCGTCAAAGACTGCAAACCAAATTTCTCCATCTTCATTCCATTGAATGAAGTATGAAAATTCACCCGTATAATCTACTTGTGGAGACACTGTAATAATTTTCATACTTGCATCTGGTCTACTGTTGTCAACTAAGACTTGCCCTGCATGGTATTTAGGTTGTTTAAGATGC
>Ga0105244_10000500_pt1 | contig 35235 bp, 28 predicted proteins | sample KBSM44metaG_FD_80423 | JGI IMG/M metagenome (GOLD analysis project Ga0105244, IMG submission 80423) | Miscanthus rhizosphere microbial communities from Kellogg Biological Station, Michigan, USA - KBS M4-4 metaG | ecosystem: Host-associated > Plants > Roots > Rhizosphere > Soil | place...
CCCACCACGGTGTGCGAATACGAGCTTTTCCCGCTGTTGAACCGCGCACTCAAGCGCCGTGGCCCGCCCCTGGTATTCAATGAGGGAGGCACGCCGATACCGGTGACCACCGGCGGCGCCCACTCGACCCGTCCGATCACCACACTGATGCAGGGCAATGAGCTGCCCCTGGACTGGGAGGCGTACGCGACCGGACGCCAGCCCAGGCCGGGAGTGCGCTCCAAGGTCATCGTCCACACATTGTGGTCGCGCCGTTCGACACCTGCCGACCCGCTCGTGTTGGCACCGCTCACCTACGGTTCAACGGTCAATCGCGCCATTGCCCAAGCCATCGTGCAAGAGCATTTCTTCCTCGAAGTCGATGCCTTGCGTCGGCAAGCACGGGGATCGACACAGCGCGAACACATTCAACAACGCTGGGACCGCGTGCTGGACCGTCTCAAATCCCTGGTACCCTTTTGGTCCTGCAGCCAAGACATCGCCTCCAGAGACACCCGCCGGATGATCGATGGAAGTTATGCGTGCTTTATCGACCTGCTGACGATGCTGTTCCCCACCCAGCGCTATCTCAAGGCCTCGTTGGCGGTCTTGAAAAGGACGATGCCCCTGCCGATCAAGCTGCTCCAACTAGGTCGCTTGAGCACGGCCTTTCTCCATAGCGTCTTGAACCCCCTGGATGGCCTTCCCGGCCTCTACCGGCTGGCCCGTAACGGCCTGATCCAGCTCAGCGTCGACGCACGCCGCATCCTCGATACGGCCATTGGGCAAGTTCAACGCCTGGTAGCCGACATCCCGCTGCTCGATCACCTGAAACTGCTGGCCCGCGCCGACATTGGCAGCGGTTCGCTGTTGCACACCAGCGACCTGGTACGCCTCAACGCCATCCTGCACAAAAACCGCTGGCACGCCTGCCATCCCTTCAGCGCCAAGCCCTATGGCCCTGCGGTGGATAACTTCCGGCTGGACAGCGCCCTCGGCGTGACCCCAATGCACACCAGCAACGGGTATGAGGCGCTGGTGACCGACCGTCTATTCGGGACTCAGCCCCTGCTCATCCCACGCTCCGACGCCACCGACCTGTTGCACGGCAACACCGTGCGGCGCCTCGATCACCGCGCCCCCACCCACTTGGACGACCTGGCATCACCGGCCTACTTCAAGGCCGCGGACGGTTTCGACAGCACCTGTGCCGCCACTCGAACCAAACGCAGCCCGATCCCGTTGATCTGCTTCACCAAGAAGCTCGCGGCGTTCAATAGCTCGATCCATCAGCGCAGGGCCCAGGCCATCGAGCACATCCGCCTGATACCCGCGCCCGCCGTCGGCCCCGACAAACGTAAACTGGTGTACAACCGCAGGCTGTATGAGGCAACGCCCCAGGTGCTCGATTTCGAAATGACGCCGGTGGCCATGAACGCACCGCTGGCTTATAAAGCCCAGGTAAACGGGCGACTCATAGAAAATGAACCGCAATTTGGCCTGCCCATCAATCAAGTGGACAATCTGCTCACCCGCGACACCCGGGTAGTCGAACTGGAGGGGCTGGTTGACGCTGTCGATGACCGCCGGACCCTGCGCGCACTGGTGATCGACCTCAACCCTCCGGGGGCAGCGCCCAGGTCGCGAACGGTAGTGGAGGCCGATGCCGGCGTCTTCTACGACGTCATCGCCATCGATCCAGCCCCGTCGCTGCGGCTCGATCGCCTGGACTTCAGCCTGGGCGGCGTACACGAGCAACTGATCAGAGCGTACTGCAAACGTAAGCTCGACTATCTGAGCGCCGGTGGTTTTATCCAAAGCCGCCCCCTGGTCAACCTGCCAACCCTGGAAGTGCTGTACTCGCAGTTGAGCAAACGCAATTTCACGCCTGAAAAAATTGCACTCCTTCGCGCACAAGCCAGCCAGTTACGGGTGATAAAACAGCGCGAACTGCTGCTGAACGCCAGCGACGAAGGCCGGCGCCTGGGGATGAGCGTGGCGGTCGAACCGATACGGCTGCAAACCTGGGCACCTTACGCGCCTCAATCGGGGCACACGCTGAACCAGTACCTCGCCACACAGGCCCATACCCACACCGTGGCCCTGCTTCACAGTACCGGTATCGGGCCATCCAATGTCGTCGGAGTCGGCGCGGGAGAAATGGCGCGCCTGGATATCGCTGAATCCGTGGTGATGTGGCAGTACAGCCGGGTGGGCCAGCCCAACTTTACGGAGGTGATCCTCAGGACCGGCGCGGGCAATTGCGACCAGATGGCCCACGTTGCGACGGAGCTGATCCGGCTCAACGGCGGCGCCGCGCGGGTATGGGGTATGACGCCACCCGCCCATGCGTTCGTGGTCGTGGGTACACCGCCGCCAACACTGGCGCCCACGGTGGATTTCAGTGAGGCCGCCTGGACGGACCTGTGGATCTGCGATCCATGGGCGGGGATAGTGAGCCCTGCCAGGGATTACATGGCGCAGCTCACGATCAAAATGCACACTTGGTATCTTCAGGACATGTCCATATTTTTCAATGACCGAGGCACCTATCGCTGGGTCCAGGCCCACGACCGCGGCTGGCTGACCTTGTTGCGCACCGCCCTGAAACGCCCACAGACCTGACTGGACAATATTTTCACGCCGCGCCAGCAGCGACTAAGCTTCAACCAAGTCCGATCAATCTGCGTGAATGGATCAATCGACTATGGGCGCTTTATGGCAAACCGATTCGAAACCCGCTGTGGCACACGCCGACAGCGCGGATCAACCGCCATTGCCACGAAGCCCCCGCTTGCACAGCATGTGGTGGCGAGTGGCATGGCTGGTACTGCTGCTCGCGCTGGTGGCCCTGGCCTGGGCCGCCAACCAGGAAATGCGCACCTCGCGCCTGCAAGCCGAATACCTGAGTTCGTTTGCGGCATCGCTGACCTATCGCGTGGAGCCCGGCCCCAGCGATGCGGTTGTTTATCCGGGGGACGGGCCGTTTGACCGGCGCCTGGGTTACAGCGCCCTCGATGAATTCCTACCGCGCCTGCTCAAGCACAATTACCTGGTCCAGGCGCAGGCGCGTTTTTCCCCGGCGTTAATGGACTACGCCCGACACGGGCTGTTCGTACCCTACGCGGAAAAAGTCCAGGCCGGCCTGAGCATCACTGACTGTCGCGGCACGCCGCTGTACGCCTTCACCTACCCGCAACAGCTCTACCCCAGCTTCGCCGCGGTCCCGCCGCTGGTGGTGCAAGCGCTGTTGTTTATCGAGGACCGTGACCTGCTCGATCCCCGGCAACCCCTGGCCAACCCGGCGGTGGACTGGCCGCGTTTCGCCAAGGCCGCCTGGTCGCAGGTGGCCAAACTCCTGCATTTGCCTGGGCAAACCGCGGGGGGGAGCACCTTGGCCACGCAACTGGAAAAGTATCGTCATTCACCCGATGGCCTGACGTTGTCGGGCGGCGAAAAAATCCGCCAGATGATTTCCGCCAGTGTCCGCGCCTATCAGCCAGGGCCAAACACCCTGGGCAGCCGGCAGAATATCGTGCGCGACTACCTCAACAGCGTGCCGCTGTCGGCCGTGCCGGGCCATGGCGAAGTACATGGCATGGCCGAAGGCCTGCGGGTGTGGTACGGCGCCGACTTCAACCAGGTCAATGCCCTGCTGGCCGGCAACGCACCGCAAGACCTGGCCAAAAAAGGCTTGGCGCTGCGCCAGGTACTGTCGCTGATGATCGCCCAGCGTCGACCCTCGCATTATTTGACCAAGGGCCGCGAGGAGCTGGCGCAACTGACCGACAGCCATATCCGCCTGCTGGCGCAGAACAACGTGATCGATCCGGCGCTGGCCAAGGCCGCCCTCGCCAGCCACGTCACCTATCGCGACTGGCAGCAGCAACCGACGATCCAACCGGTCGAGACCAACAAAGCGATCAACGTCGCTCGCAGCCGTCTCGCCACCTTGCTCAACCGCCCGCTGTATGACCTCGACCGCCTTGACCTGGCCGCCTCCAGCACCCTTGACTACGCCCTGCAAACCCAGGCCACCGACTACCTCAAGCACTTGGCCGACCCGGTATTCGCCGGGCAAACGGGCCTGCTCGGCCCGCGGTTGCTCACCCCGCAAAGTACGCCCCAGGTGCGCTACAGCTTCACCCTGTTCGAACTGACACCCGATGGCGCGCGCGTGCGGGTGCAAACCGACAACACCGATCAACCGTTCGACATCAACGAAGGCAGCAAGCTGGAGTTGGGCTCCACCGCCAAGCTGCGGGTGCTGACCACTTACCTGCAAATTATCACCGAACTGCATGATCGCTACCGCGCACAGACACCCGCCGAGTTGAAAAAAGTCACGGTCCCCGAGCAAGACCCACTCTCCCGCTGGGCCCTGGACTACCTGATCCGCAACACCGACCGCGACCTGTCGAAGATGCTCGACGCCGCCCTCGACCGCACCTACTCGGCCAACCCCGGCGAGGCGTTCTTCACCGGTGGCGGCCTGCACCGTTTCCATAACTTTCGCAACGAAGACAACGGCCGCACCCCGACCCTGCGCGATGCCCTGCGCGAGTCGATCAACCTGCCCTTCATTCGCCTGATGCGCGACCTGGTGCGCTACACCACCTACTCCGGCGAAGACAACAGCGCGCGCTTGCTCAAAGACGACAACGACCCGCGCCGCCAGGAATACCTGGCCAGGTTCGCCGACCACGAAGGTACGGCGTTCCTGCTCAAGTTCTGGAAAAAGTACCGCAACAAAGACACCCAGTCGCGCCTCGACACCTTCATGGACAGCCTGCACCCCACCGCGATCCGCCTGGCCGCCGTGCACCGCTACCTGATGCCCCAGGCCAGCCAGGAAAGCTTCAACAGCTTCGTGCGCGCACACCTGAAAAGCATCAAGACCACCGACAAGCTCACCGACGAACGCCTGGCCACGCTCTACCAAAGCTACGGCCCCGGCGCCTACGATCTGCCGGACCAAGGCTACATCGCCAAGGTGCACCCGCTGGACCTGTGGCTGCTGGGCTACCTGCTCAACCACCCGGACGCGACCTTCAGCGAGATCGTCAAGGCCAGCGAATTCGAGCGCCAGGAAGTCTATAGCTGGCTGTTCAAGAGCCGGCACCAAAGCGCGCGGGACAGCCGCATCCGCACCATGCTGGAAATCGAAGCGTTCCTGGAGATACATGAGCGCTGGCGAGCCGTGGGCTATCCGTTCGACCACCTGGTGCCATCGCTGGCCACCGCCATCGGCAGCTCCGGCGACCGCCCCGCCGCCCTCGCCGAACTGATGGGCATCATCCTCAACGACGGCGTACGCCTGCCGGTGCTGCGTATCGACAGCCTGCGCTTTGCCGAGGGCACGCCGTATGAAACCTACGTGGTCAACGACCCGAACCGTGGCAAGCGCGTAATGCCCAGTGAAGTGGCCACCGCCTTGCGCGGCGCGTTGTCACAAGTGGTGGACGCCGGCACGGCCAAGCGCGTGGCCGGCAGTTTCACCCTGGCCGACGGCACGCCGCTGGCCATGGGCGGCAAGACCGGTACCGGCGATAACCGTATCGAAGCCATGGGCAGCGGCGGCCGGATCCTGAGCTCAAAATCCATCAACCGCACCGCGACCTTTGTGTTTTACATCGGTGAGCATCACTTCGGCACCCTCACCGCCTTTGTGCCCGGCGCTTCGGCGCAGCACTTCACGTTTACCTCGGCACTGCCCGTGCAGGTGCTCAAGGGCATGGCGCCGATCCTGATGCCCTATTTGCAACCGGGTGGGCACACGCCCTAAGGCGCCAGGAAGTCGAACATCAGGTGTACGGTGCCGTAATAGCTGCCGCCCTGGTAACCGTCGTCGGGCTGTATCGCCGCGATCTCCAGCTCGGCGCGCGTGCCTGTCCTGGCCACCTCGGCGCCGACCACTTCAGTACTGTCCAGCGTCAGCGGAACCTGATTGAACATCACCTGCAGGTCGATACGGTGTCGCCCGCTGTGCAGATAGGGCGTATCCAGCAACCGTGCGGCCACACCGCCACTGAGGTTCTTGACGTCGAAGTGCTTGCGCAAGCGACTGAGCTGCGAGGTGACCAGGTTCCAGGCCAGCTCTTGCTCCTGGCCCATCCAGTTGGACTCCGAGGGCAGCACATAAGCGTCGCGCACCGGAATGGTTACCGACACGTCGAAGCTATGGCGTTCCTGAATAAAAGACGCCCACGCCACGGGGACTGCCGGCAAGGTCAGAAGGACAAGGGTTGTCAGTTGCTTGAGCATCGTATTCACCCATTAACCTTGACCGTCATCGACCGTTTCTGCTGCCCTTCAATCATTTGAAAGCTGTATTGGCGATCGGGTTTCTTTTCGAACGTCAAGCGCCGGCCAGGCAGAATGTGGTGCTTGGTGGTGGGCGCGCAATCGCTGGCCCGAGCGATGGCGCAGTCGCGAAATTCGTCCAGCACCACCACGCTGTTGCCTGCGTTGTGCAACCGGTACTCGCTGGCGGTCTCGTCGACCTGCGTGTCGAAACGCGTCTGTTTGGGGCGCACGAAAAACACCGTGCCATAACCCGCCATCACGTTCACGCCCGCCGCCAGGTTGTTTTTATAGTCGGCGCGTTCCTGCTCGGTCACAGCAAAATCGTCTTCCTTTTGGGGGACCACCGGAATGAACCGCACCCGAAAGTAACGCTCCTTATCCCGCTCCCCCCGATACAACAGCCGGGTGCCCTGGCGGCCACCGGCGGGCACGATCAACCGCGCAGGGCTGGCCATCAAGCCATCGCGCCCAGTGGTGTTGCCCCGAGCATCGGCCAGGGACGGGAGGGCGACTTCCTGGGAAGTGCCATCGGCGTTGTAGAGGATTTCCAGCACATCCACCTTCACGAACGCGGTGCTGGTTCCCCCATTGAATACCCGCTTGAGAAAGGAACTGCGATCCGCCTCCAGATAGTCATACACCACCCCGACATTGATCATCGGCCCCGCATGGGCCTTGACGGACAACAGCAACACACCGATCCACAACACTGCATGCTTCATTTCAACGACGCCTCATAAATGGACTGTAGGAATAACGGCCCTACACCTGGGAATCCCAAATCACGGTGACGACACCCGAATAGGTGGTGCCGGGATGTTCAAGCATCTGGCTCACATTCGCCCGGTCCACTTCAAAATGCAGAGTGGCGGGCCGATCGTTGACGTACTGCAGCGGCTGGAACAGTTCGGTGCCGCTGCCATCCAGGCGCAATGGCCGTTTGTTCACCGCTTGGTCGTGACCATCCTGCAGGCCATAGGGCAGGCTCACGGCAACCTGCAAGGGCACTTCATCGCCATTGCCGTTACGCAGGCCGCAGGTGTTGCCGATTACCAGCGAGCACTCCATCTGCATTTTGAAACGCGAGGACGCCGACAGGCGGAACGTCTGGTCCCGGTACAGCCTGTCCGGCCGGCGGCCAGCATTGAGCCAGGCTTGCCAGCCGCCCTGGGGCAACAGTTCGATACGGTTGCCTCCCGGCGGAATATCGACTTTGAGTTGGTGCTCAACGCTCAGGGTGAAGTTGAAGGTGGCGACTGTGTCGCCGGGTTTCATGATGTCGCCGAAGTCAAAATCCCCACCCGGCCCCATGGAATAGGTGAGTGAACCACGGTACTCCCCCGTATTCATCGTCAGCGGGTTGGGGGTCTTGAGTTCGTAGGCGTACTCCAGGTGCGAATAGGTGAACCACGGAATTTCGGTGCCGTTTTTTACGCTGCAAGCCCCCGCGCCCTCCGGCACGATCCAGAAAAACAACGCAAAGTTGTTGCCTGCTGCCAAATAGTTGATCGGCTGGCACGGCTCCGGGGCGCCATACCAGTAAGTGGACCAACCGGGCGTCTCGGCCGTCATAAACGCGGACACACCCGGCGGACGTGGCAGATTCCAGCGCGCGCCGACACCGGCGATACGCATCTGTACGGTTTCCACCTCGCCGGTACCCACATGGGTCACTTGCAGATCACGCCATTCGGAAGGCACTTTGAAATAGGCGCCCTGACGTGGATCGGTGGGATTGGCCAGAATCGGCCCACTGGAACTGGCGCTAAAGCCAGTATTGCGGATGCCGAAAATGTTTAACGCCCTGCATTTGGGAATAGCCGGGGGATGCCAGGCGCACACGCCGCCTTCCGGGGTGGTGTTTTTAAACTTGTTGCTCATCGGGTTGGAGGGATCCGGACGAAACACCGCCGTCACCTCTTCGACGAAGGCGAGCGCCAATGGGCTTGAAAACACCAGGGCCAGCGCCAATGCACTCGGCGCTGAGGTTTTTTTCAGGGTTGTGAATAGGCTCATAGAAATTCCACTGGCAGTGTCTGGGTCGCCATCAACCGGCGGTTGCGCCCTGAAGAGTGGCGTCGGCAAGTGAATCGGGCGTGCAACGCAGGTCACCGATCATCAACACATCGTTTTCGGCAGGAGTGTTATTCGGGTCCAGGCGGAACCGGCATAACAACTGGCTCTGGTAACGCACTTCCAGGGTCGGCGCGCTGGTGGTCATTTCCATGGAGAAAAACCCGTCCACTTCGCTGACGCCTCGGCTGGCGTGGTTGATCACCTGATGCCCCTTGAGCGGCGTGCCGTGGGCGTCCAACAGGCGACCCAACACGCTGACGGTTTTCATCACCGTGACTTTGCGGTAATCCACGCCGCCCTTGTTCAAGTGATAAGCGGAGCGCGCCGGTTGGATATTGGCCGCCGGTGGGTGGTTGCCCTCGAAATCGAAACTCAGGCTGCTGCTTCGGTAGGCGGATACCGGCATGTAGTTACGCCCTGGACGCAGAAGCGTGCCGCCACCGTTCAGGTCATCGGCCCGTATGGCAATATCGTCCAGGTCGGTTTCGACATCGACGATCATGCCCGCACCGTTGCCCTGGTATTGATTGCTCAACACCATTTTGCCGGCACCGGCCACAAGGGTGCTGTTCAGGTTCAGGCCACCGGTGAGCTCATCATTGAAGGAGCTGCGCTGGATAAAACCATCGCCGCCGATTGACTCGGTACTGAAACTGGCCATGCCTGAAAGGCCCACACCATAGGTGTCGGTGATGGCGGTGGCGGACACGCTCTGCAGCACATGATCGGTGAGGTCCTGCCGGACGGTGACCGACGCGTTGTTATCCCGCCCACCGTCGCGGGCCGTGCGGGTACCGACGCTGCCGGAAATCTGCCGGCCATCGCTGCCCAGCGCCAGGCTCAGGGTGATATCCACCCCCCGGTTGCGCTGTTCGTTCGTGGCACTGGAACCAGGACGATCAAATACCGCAAAGCGCCAGTTGGCATCACTGCCCAGCAGTGTGTCGCGGCGACTCCAGCCCAGGTCCAGGCCGGCGCCTTCGACGTTGCCTTCGCTGTAGGCCAGGCGCACATTCAGCGTGTTTTTTTCATCGACACGGTGGTTCACCGACAGCGCCGTATTACTGGCCTCACCGACGAAGGTGTTGCGCCGTAAACGCGTGCCGTCCGGCAGGGTTTCGAAGGTATCGCGGGTATCCAGCCAGCTGCGATTGTGGCTGAACACCAGGTTGGTGGCGCCGAAGGTATACAGGCCCTGCAAGTCCAGCCCCGTGCCATGGTCCTGGGTTTTGTAGAGGTTCGCATAGACGCTGGAGTAGTTGGAGAGGGTCCAGTCTATCGAACCACCGTATTGCAATTGCTCACGCACCTCGCGAGCCGACAACCCGAGAATGACCCGTGGATGCAGCAGGTAGTTGACCGACGCGCCCGTGGTCAGCGCACCCGAGGCCTGGTCGTCCCAATTGCTGAACAGTTTGGTTTCGCGCCCGGCAAAGACGTTATAGCGCCAACGGTCTTCGACGTTGCGCCAATTACTCGGCTTATAGACCAGCTCTTGGGTGGTGCCGACGGTCAAGCCGTCTTCGATCATGCGGACCTCCACCTCATATATCCCGCCCGGTAAAGGCCGCGTATCCAGCGTCTGCAAACCGGCGGCCACCGCCTGGGTATTGATCAACAGGCCATTACGATAAATCTCGACGGCCGCCTGGCGGTTCGCGGTGACGTAGATCGGGTAAACGCTGGGCCTGGCGCTGTTGATGGCCAGGCTGTCGGAACTGCCATACATCACGCCCAGCGCGGTGTCCGGACTGGCGCCGAAGGTGCGCAACTGGCGGGTAAGCCCATCGGAATTGGGTGTGAAGTGGCCCAGGCGCAGGAAGCGCCCTTCCAGCTCACGCTGGGTATATAGCTCATGGATGGCATGGCGCAGGTGCTCTTCGTCGCCGCTCTGACGTGCCACTTGCAGGTTGAACATCTGGGTCCAGTTGCCCAGGCTGGAACTGGCCTGCAGGCCGTAGCGCCCACCGAGATCCTGGCTCTGCCCGCCATTGAGGTTGAGCTGGTTGTTGAGTATCAAACCCCGACTGCCATCCACGGGCAGTTCGTAAAAGCGCGGGGCTGTCCCATCGCGCTCCACGTTTTGGGTAATGATCGACAGCTGGGAGCTTTCCAGGCTGTAGAACGCCGACACCAGTTGCTGCGGGCATGACTGAGTGCATGCGCCCAAGGCAATGCCTTGTTCCAGAATCGCTTGCCAGGTGTCACGAGTTGCCGCGGCCACCGGGCTGCCCTGCGTGTCGGTAAACTCAAGCAGTGTCACGCGATCGTCTTTAGACAGAACGATCAACGCCTCGCCCAACAGTTGCTGATCAAGCTCCACGCGTACCGCCAGCGGAACCTCAAAAAAATGCTCGGTAAAACCCGCTGGCAAGCCTTGGGCCTGGGCGACCAGACTGCCGGGCACCATGGCGGGCGTGGCCGGCGCCGCCAAGGCGCCCGTGCAAATCAATAGCGCAAGGGCAACCGCGATGGGTGTCATCGGGAACATGGACGGATACTCTAATTACCAGATTGCAAGGCAAAAACAGGCCGGCCAGACCGGGGAATATCGGCCGACCTGTAAACCATCACCTGCGAGCACGGAACTCAGCAGGCCCCCGTCACCTTCAAGGGCCTACAGGCAGTACCGCGTCAAACACCAATGGCATGACGCTGGTGTAGGCACCACGCTGGCTGGCGCCAGGCTTGGCTGCTGCAATACGCAACTCAGCGCCGATGCCCGGTGTGGAGTCGGCATCATTGACCACTTCCTGGGGGGTGCCGGTGAGGGTGACGCCGTTCAGGGTCGTGGTCAGCGGGATGTTCTGGGTGGTATCACCGTTGAACAGCACGGCCGGGCCACCTTCGATGTAGGCATGGATGGAACCGTTGGTATTACGCATGTCGTAAATCGCGCTCAGCGGTGCCAGCTCACCGCTCACCAGGTTGTAGTTCATGGTTTCGTCGCGGCCCCAGTTGGGGTCACGTGGCTGAACGTGGAACACGGTCGTCGGGATGTTGGCCTTGAGGGTGACGGTATGGCTCGCCTCGCCCGCCGCGAAGGTGACTGAAGCACTCATCGCCATAACAGCCAGAGGAACGGAAAGTGCAAACTTCTTGAACATAGCAAGTTACCTGTTATTCAAATTAGGACTACCAACATCAAATGTTTTTTTGAAATCGGCATATTCCCCCAAGAGCATTAGTTGGGGAGAGAAGATCATCCACGGAGTTGAAACACAAGTAAGCAGTCTACTTCCCATGAAGGCGTAGCCCAAGCCAGACGCCACTCGAGAGAAAAACATGGCACTTAGCCAAAACTTAAAACTCAACTGTAGGAACAAGACTACTTGCTAAGTACATGTGGGCAAACTGGAGAAACTTACAATACAAGAATTACGATATTAAGCCAAAAAGCATTAACTTATTCAACCGGATCAACGACCTGAATAATGACTCTAATAATAACTTTTAGCCCAGAATGCCAACGCTGGCCGTGCAAGCGTGCACCGTCGGTCGCGAAGGCTTGCACGGGCTAAAGATATATCTTACGTTGTATCTTAATACAACAGAGGGTATCCCCATGAGAGAGCATCACCCCCACCACCGCGAACCCCACGAGCACGGTGACGGCTTCGAGAAACGCCCCGGCCGCGAACGCGGCGGACGTGGCCCCCGCGTCTTCGCCCCCGGCGACTTGAAACTGCTGCTGCTGGCCCTGATCGCCGAGCAGCCGTGCCATGGCTATGACTTGATCCGCCAGATCGAAACCATGTTCGACGGCGCCTACAGCCCCAGCCCAGGCGTGATCTACCCGACCCTGACCTTCCTTGAAGAAAGCGAGCTGGTCAGCGGCGACGCCGAAGGTGGAAAAAAACGCTACACCATCACCGACGCCGGTCGTCTTTCTTTAAGTGAGCAGGCCGTGGCGCTGGAGGGCGTGCGCATGCGCATTGATGTGAGCAAGCGTTCGCTGCGCGGCCATGATCGACCGGCACAGATCCACGAAGCGGTGCACAACCTGCGCCACGCCTTGCAACTGCACCACGGGCGCTGGACCCCGGAAGAAATCGTACGTGTCGCGGCACTGCTCAACGGCACCGCTCAAGCCATCGCAGACGGGAAAAACCAATGAATACGCAAACCATCCATCGCGTCAGCCACGAAATCAAACGCCGTCGCCTGCAAGTGTTGCGGGTGGTGGATATCACCCCGCGCATGCGGCGCATCACCCTGGGCGGGCCTGAGCTGGCAGGTTTTGTGAGCCTGGGCGCCGATGACCATATCAAGCTGCTGTTCCCGCAGAACGCCGCCGAACAAGCCGCGCTGGAAAGTCCCACTTTCAACGTCAAGGGCGATGGCCCGCAACCGGCCATGCGCGACTACACGCCCAGGCGTTTTGACTCGAGCATCGGCGAGCTGGATATCGACTTCGTGCTGCACGGCGATGGCCCGGCGTCCACTTGGGCCGAGCAGGTACAGGTCGGCCAGCACCTGTACATCGGCGGGCCACGGGGTTCGTTGATCGTGCCGGATATCTTCGACAGCTACTTGTTGATCGGTGATGAAACCGCGATCCCGGCTATCGCAAGGCGCCTGGAAGAATTGCCGGCGGGCCGCAAGGTGCTGGCGGTAATCGAAATCGAAAACACTGCAGAACAACAAGCGTTGCACAGTGCTGCCGATGTGGACGTGATTTGGGTGATACGCGGCCAGGATGACCTGCTCGATACGGTGCGCAACCTGACCCTGCCGGGCGGCTCGCTGTACAGTTTTGTCGCGACCGAAACCAAGCTGTCGCGCCAGGTACGCCGGGTGCTGCTGGACACGCATCACGTCGATGAGGCGTACCTCAAGGCGGTCGGTTATTGGCGCGCCGACGGCAGCGACGAAGTGTGAAGCAAGGGTGAGGCTCGATAACGTTTCATGCCCCATCACCGTCGATGTGCCCCTGCGGCATTCACGGAACGGAATGCCAAAGCTACCGGCGTGGGTCACCGGTGGCTTTGGCCTTGCCGTGGATCACGGCACCCCCATCACGAGTACGCCGCTGCCACTGATGGCTCCAGCGGCAGGCAGCGACCCGGCCCGCCGAACGAGCGTAAACGTCACATCGTCCCCGCCCACGCTGTTGGTAATACGGGTCAGGAACGAACCACCGACTTGCACCGCAGAACCGCCACGAACCAGGGCAGTGCCCACGTCCGGATTGGTCATCCTGAGAAGCCGTGTATCAAACGCCGATGGGTTGCCTTTGTAGCTGATGGTGATCGGTGTGTTGATGCCGCCATCCGGGCATGAATAGGTGAGCCGACGGTCTCTGCGAATGGTGGTTGTCAGTGGGTCGGTGCCGATTGCGCGCTGGTGGACGTTGCCGAAGTCTATGTCGATTGGATTGTTATTGTTGATCGTGCACGTGGATGGGGAGACGGTGAAGTTGTTGGCAGCGTTGTAGGTAATGTTGATCCTGCCTGTGCTTGAGTTGTAGTTATTGGTGACAGTGAGATGCAGGCGTCCGAGATTATCGCCTATTCGAATATCGAGCGGATTGGACGGACTGTTGCGCACCAGAATATAAGGCGTGATATCGATCGGATAACCCGTAATGTTGTCAGGCAGCGTAGTGACCCGTATTCCACTCGGGATAGGGATATTTCGGTACGCTCCATTGATTCGTAAACCGGCCCCTTCGCCGCTGAATTTGATGCCCGGTATCCAGGGCGTCCCCGTTGAACTGCCTGTTGACCAGTAGTCCTGTCGTGAAGACGGGCTTTGTGAGCCTCGGGAAAATCTGCATTCAAGCCGTGCACCTTCCAACATGATCCTCGTACGATCTGCGGCCAGGGTAACTGTAACCGGGACCTGCAGGGGGAGTTCCCCGACTATCACCCGCCACGAGCCTCCATTCACACGGCATTCAGCAGCCTTCACGCTCGTAGCCCCCGCCATAAACATAAGGAGCGCTGTGGTTCCACAGAGTCGTTTCATTTTGACCTCTCGTTGTTTCTATACTCAAACGCCGTCCATGGAACATCTGTCCGGGCTTTAAGCAGCCCGGAAGGGATTTGAAGTTTGACGAAGGCTGTTTTCAGCCTATGAATGAAGGCTCACAAGTGCGCGAGTCCAGCGTAAAAACACCTGACCTCATCGTGGCTCACGGCACCCCCATCACGAGTACGCCGCTGCCACTTATGGCTCCAGCGGCAGGCAGCGACCCGGCTCGCCGAACGAGCGTAAACGTCACATCGTCACCGCCCCCGCTGTTGGTAATACGGGTCAGGAACGAACCGCCGACCTGCACCGCAGAACCGCCACGAACCAGGGCAGTGCCCACGTCCGGATTGCTCATCCTGAGGAGCCGTGTATCAAACGCCGATGGGGTGCCTTTGTAGCTGATGGTGATCGGTGTGTTGATGCCGCCATCCGGGCATGAGTAGGTGAGCCGGCGGTCCCTGCGAATGGTGGTTGTCAGTGGGTCGGTGCCGATTGCGCGCTGGTGGACGTTGCCGAAGTCTATGTCGATTGGATTGTTATTGTTGATCGTGCAGGTGGATGGGGAGATGGAGAAGTTGTTGGCGGCAGTGTAGGTCAGGGCAAGCGCTGCGCTGCCGGTATTATAATTGTTTGTCTGCTCAAGATTTAACCCTCCGAGGACATCGCCTATTCGAACATCAATAGGGTTCGTTGGGCTGTTGCGTACCAGAATATAGGGCGTGACATCGACCGGGTAACCCACGCCGTTATTAGGCATGGTCGTCATGCGGATACCGTTCGGCACCGGAGAGTTATAGTGGGTCCCATTGATGCGCAAGCCGGTGCCTTCGCGAGTGAATTTTGGGCCGGGCACCCACGCGGGGCCGACTCTTGCCGACGTTGCCCAGTAATCCGTATACCAGGGTTGGCTACCACCAAAGCCAGAGAACCGGCACTCCAGCCTCACCCCTTCAAGCACGATGCGGGTTCTGTCCGCCCCCAGTCGGACGGTGACGGGAACTCGCAGGTTTAGCGTCCCGCCGGCCCCTACAAATGTCCACACCCCGCCGTTCACTCGGCAATCAGTTGCTCTCACGGTCGTCGCAACACCCATCAGTATAAGAAGCCCCATGACTCCATATAGTCGTTTCATGTTGATCTCTCGTCGTTTCTCTACCCAAACGCTGCCCGCAGGACATCGGTCCATGCCTTGGCCGTCCAGAAGGGATTTGAAGTTTGGCTAAGGTCATTTCCAGCCTACGGATGACGATTCACACCTACGGATAGTCCAGGGTAAAAGTCGAGGTCACCCGGTACGCACCATGCCCGATGGTTTGATCCCTGATGGCCTTAGGCTCTCCCTGCACATAGGCCTTGAGTTCAATCACGTTGCTGCCATTACTCAGCCGGTGTTCGTCACTGACGGTGTTCAGGGGCAAAGGCTTGTTGCTCGGCGTCTCTAAACCGATCCCGATACCGGAGGCACCACTTCCACCATCCAGCGCGAACAATCCGGGGAGCTCGGCGTTTTCTCTGCCGCCAAATGTGATGGTGACCGTGTTGCCAATCGTGGTGTCGCAGTCCTCCAGGTGCAGCTTGAACCCCCGGCCCTGTGTACGTGTGTTGATATAAAGGTGCTTGCTGGTAACGTCCCAGAGTTCCAGCGTGATGGCCTCATCACCCGGACGGATCGTGCAGGCCTCTTCAACCAGATTGCCCTTGAACCTCAGGTTGTCCGCCGCATGCCCCTGGGGCATCAGGCCCAAGGTCAGCAGTAATACCAGCCCGGCACATGGCCAAGCCCTATGAACGCGTTCATGTCCCATGGACTCAGCTCCTACTCGTATTCAGCCAATAGCGTGGCCACCGCGGCAAACCTTGCGGGAAGCAGGGTCGCGCCGGGCTGTTTGACAGGCACCACTTCCAATACCGGCGGTGACGACAGGCTGATATCCAATGGCGTATTGAGTTGAAATGGCAGGTTGTTCTGATAAATCCGAATGCCCAACGCCGGCACACTGGTCTGCACCGCTGAGCGGTCATAAGCCGTTGCCGTACCGTTGACACTCAGCTTCAGTTGCCAGGGAAGCGTGTCGGCGCCACAGCTGATGGTGTAACCCACCCCTCTGCGGTATTTCACCCCGTCGACCCGCTTTATTCCGACATCGCCAAAATCGACTTCAATCGTGTTGCCCGCATCAATCGTGCACGGCGGGGGCTCATTCAGCGTTCCGCTGAACGTCAGGTTGGCCGATGCACCACTGCAAAGGCCGAGCGACCACAAGGCGAGCAACGCTCGCTGCTGCCAACATGTCATTGATCGTTTCTCTTCATTGGTAATCGACCACAAGAGTGGCAGCCGCATCGAATGCCCCTCCCGTCAGTTTGCTACCCGCGCGTTTGACGGGGACCGCCTGCACGACCGGAACGTTGGGGTAGGTAAAGTTCACGGCGGTATTCAGCGGCCAGTCAGCGCCGTTGACGAACAGCTTGACCCCCAGGTCCGCCTTGCGGGTCACGAGCACACGATTGTCGAACGCAGCCCCGGTGCCCTTGAGCTCCAGCGTCAACGCGTTGCTGAAGGGCGAGTCGCACCTGACGGTGTAAGGCACATTCCGGCGATAGTTCACGCCGTCGATCCTCGACGTCAGCAGGTCATTGCCAAACGGCACATTGAGCGTACTGCCGCTGTTGATCACACACGGTGGCGGCGCGATGATGGTCGCGCGGATGGTCAAACTGGTGTCAGCTTGCACACCCTGGCCAAGCGCCCATAGCAGCCCAGCACCGATAAGAATGGCCCACGGGCCGGTTGCGGTTGCCATCGTTCTCCCCCTACTCATAATTGAGCCTGAAATCCACCACGGCCCTGAATGCCCCGCTGCTCAGCGGCGCGGGAGTGCGGGTGGGCTGTACATGCCAGGTCTGGGTGTTACCGCCCAGAGGCAGGAACAAAGGTTCGCCCCTTGACCCCAGCTGCACGTCACGCCCCAGTGCATCGGTCAGCCGCAGCCCCATCCCGGTGATACCTTGCACCTTGACCAGCCGGGGGTCATCGGCATCGGCCGGCGCGAGGAACGCCACCGACAGTACGGGTTGAAAGGCACTCCATGTCAGGTTCCCCGTCCGTTCACTGCGGATGCTGCCGGCGGTGCGGTGGCAGTCGGTAAAACGCAGTTGAAATGCCACGGGAGTGGCCTGATCGCCGGGGCGTTGCAACCGGCTGGTCGACACAGCGCCCAGATCAATCGTTTGATGCAGTGATGTCATCTCCAGGCTGCAGGGCGTTTCATGCATGGCCCCGGAGATGTTCAGCATTCCATTCATGCCTTCGACATCATCCGCGGCGTGCACGCCCCCCACAAAGGCCAGCAACAGGCCACCCAAGGCCTTCACAGTGTGCGACTTCATGACGTTCTCCGGCAGCAGGCCCTACTCATTGGGCGTTGAAGCGTGCGCGTTCACTTTGCAAGTGTCGCCACTGCAGGTGAAGGCCAGTAGCGGACGGCCACCGTAATCATTCACGTAGGCCAGGTAAGGGCTCGTGCCGAGTACCTGGGCCGTTGGCCCCAGGTCCAACGAACCTTTGGGCGGGACCATCACGGGTTCGAAGCCCGGCACGGTTTTGCCGTCCTTGGTGCTGCGTGCATCCACGAGGGTCACGTAGTAAGGCGTAGGGTTGTTGACCTGATAACGCTCGCCTGCGCGGGTCAGGATCAGCTTTTCCTACCAGGGGTTGGACAAGTCTTGCTGGCTGGGCGCAATGGATTGCGGTCGATAGAACAGTTTGATCCGGGTCTGCAGCGCAATTTGCAGGGTATTGGCTTTATCGCTGCGCGGTGGAATCTCCCTCAGGTTGAAGTAGAACACCGTCTCCCGATCCTGGGGCAGCGACTTGGCCGCGGGTAACGCCTGAACTTTCACCTGGCTTTGTTTGCCGGGCTCCAAACGTTGAACCGGCGGCAGGACGATCAGGGGCGTGGTGATTTTCTTGCCCTCTTCATCCTCGATCCAGCCCTGGGCCAGATACGGCAGCTGCGTGTTGTTATTGGTGATGTTCACGCTGGTGGCATCTTTGCCACCATCAAAAATCACTCGGGTACGATCCAGGCCGACAGCGGCATGGGCGCTCTGGCTCAAGCCCAGGGCCAGCAGCGTGAAAGCCTGGCGTGTGAGGCGCGTATTCAGCATCATGAGGATGTGTTCTCCGTATGGATGTGCTTCCCGGTCAGGTCCGCGGGTTCGGGCAAGGATTGATCAGCGGCGACCATGCGGCAGCCCAGTTGCAGGGCATCGGTCAAGCCATCAGCCGGTAGAACGACCGGGAGCGTGAGGACGCATCGCTCGGCCCCTGCCCAACTGACAGTCATCTGCTCGCCGGCCTGAATACCGCTGAGGTAGACATTGCCGCCGTCGTTCACAATCCCGGTGTCTTGCTGCTTTGTGTTTTTCACGGTCGCGCCGAAGGGCGGTGAACTGCCATCAGGCAGGCGAAGCACTGCCATGGCTTTTGCACCGGAAATCACGTCCAGGGATCGATAACCGATAGCTCCTTCGGTGAGCGTCAGTTGCGTGACCGACTGAGTGGCTTCGACCGTGTTGGGCAAACGCTCCAGGTCGATACTGGCCGCCGTACGCTGATAGCTGCCGATATCGGAGATGACCGCCTTGCCAAACGCATTGCTACGGGTCGGCGTGCCGTAACCCCGCACAGGCACATCGGGTACCCCGGCGGTATCGACCATCAGGCGTGTTCCTCCCGTACTGTTGGTACGATGGAGGGCCGCACCGTAAGGCGTGAGCGTGCCGCCGCCGCGCGCGGACATACCGATGCTGCTTTTATTGCCTTCTTGTGTACTGACGCTGAGATCGATGTCGGCCTGGTCGCCAATATGGCTCAGGTAGCCACTGGCGGCGTTGTCGCTTGCGCTGAGCTGGTAGCTGTTACGCTCATCGAGGCGATCACTGTAGCGCGTTGAAAAGTTGTTCTTGCCGGCAATCCTGTTAGCGTCCAGCGACAGCGTGCCGGAGGGACCCAATGGCAGGCTGACCGTCAGCGCCATGCCATTATCTTTATAGTTATATTCCTGGGTGCGGAACATATTCAGGGACATGTTCATGTTCTTGACGCTCCCCACATTAAAATAACGTGACGCCGACAAGTTCCAGCGATGGGTGGCCGGGCGCGACCAATAAGTCTGTTTGTTGTAACTGGCATACACAGTCGCGCCCAAGTCGCGAAACTGCTTATTGATCGTCGCGGTATAAAGTGCCTTGCTACCGCCAATAGGTTTCCAACTTCCGTTGTACTCACCATACTCATTGAGCCCCGCGCGCTCGCCATTCCTGCCGTAATGACGGGCATCAAGGTATTCACTCATGCTCAAATAGTTTTTCTCGGAAAAGCGGTACCCGGCAAAGGTGATCTGGCTGTCGTATTGCTCAAAGTTCTTCGAGTATTGAAGTCGGTACGATTTGCCGGAGAGTGTCTCGTTCCACACACGGGCGTGGGACTGAGTCGCATCCAGCGATATGGCGCCGAACGCCAACAGGTCACGACCGACCCCGCCCGATACCGCATGGTAGTTGTTATCGGTGATACCGCCGCCATACAGAGACCAGCCGTTGCTGATCCCCCAGGAAAACTCGCCGCTGCCGAAGAAATTGCCATCGGCCCCGTACTGAAGATTGGACGGGCGTCCACTCGCCAACTTATAACGAATGTGTCCCGGACGCGTCAGGTAAGGAACGCCTGCCGTATCAAGTTGAAAGGTATGTACCGAACCGTCCTGCTCTTCCACGCGCACATCCAACCTGCCGCTGACTGCGTCGTGAAGGTCCTGGATACGGAACGGTCCTGCCGCCACCAGCGTTTCATACAGCACACGCCCCTGCTGGCTGATGATGACCTTTGCATTGGTTTTGGCCACGCCGACCACTTCAGGCGCATAACCTCGCAAGTTCGGCGGTAGCTGGCTTTCATCCGAATTGAGCGCGGCACCGGTAAAGCGGAAGCTGTCGAACAGGTCCGAATACAGGTAGTCCTCCCCCACCACCAGTCGTGCCTTCAACTCGGGAATGGCGCGATACGCGTAGTAACGACTCCACTCCAGCTTCGGTTGGCTGGACGCGCGCTCGCGGTCTTTGTCGACACGTCCCTGCCAATCCGCCCTCAGACGCCAAGCCCCGGCATTGGCCCCCAATGTTCCGTTACCGCTGACGTTATGGCGAACCCTGTCATTCTTCTCGTGGTTGGATTGTGCGGTCACGTTGTAGTCAACCAGCAACCCCGGCACCCCGTCATCCCAACGCGAGGGCGGATCCCAGTTGATGGCGCTGTACTCAAGGTAAGCTTGGGGCAGGTTGATATTCAGCGTGGAGCTCGCCAGATCGCCACTGACTTCCATACCCGGCAGCCCCTGAATATCCAGGCATTCGCCGCCTTTCCACCACGTCAGCGGGGCGGCGCCAGACTCTTTGAGGCCCAGTTGCCCCACCAGATCGGGCGATAAGCACGCCTGGCTGCCCTTGGGATCATCGTCAGGGGGATAAAACGCCACCGACTGCTCAGCGATAGGCTGGCTATTGACCTGTACAACCATCGAGTAGGTGCCCGGCAGAATAAACCCGCTACGCGCAAACTGAGACAAGTCAATATTGGTGCGATCACTGAGATCAAGAACATCGGTATTGAACTCGATATCACCGGCCGCTACTACAGTGCCTGCCAGGGACATCAACCCGCCAAACAGACTCGGGCGGAGGTTATTTTTGATCTTCGACGCATTCAACATGAAAGCAACCCATCACTGTTCAAAAGTAGTCCAACTTGAATCGCACCGCGGCACTGTGAGCACCAGGCATCAGCGGCAGTCCGTTTCCGACCAGGCGAAGCGTGTAGTGAAGTGTCATGTCACCTTCCGCCAACGGAAGCAGAGCCATCGGCTCGCCCGGAACACTCTCTTGGCCAGCCGCATCCCAGATATGAATGGCAATCCCCTGTGAATCACCGAGGGCGGCAAACGAGCGCCCGTTTCTATCGCGAGGACCGTCGAACGTGACTTGCAGGTGCTGCCAATCAGGCAGCGTTGCCCCCGGACGCGACGGGTCAGGTCGAGTCAATGAGCAGTTGACCAGCCGTAGCTGGAAGGGGTGGGGGGCTCCTATCGTGTTCCGCAAGAGCCGGCCAATGGGCTCGGGCGTCATCTCGATGGATTGATCGACACTGGCCAGTTCCAGCCCGCACGCTGAGTCGATGACCTCTCCACCGAGTGTGACGACTCCAGCACCTTGTGCAGGTGCCTGCGCGAAAACCAAAGGGCTGATGAACATCGCCAATGAAGAGGTGATAGCGAGGTTTATGAATGTTTTCACCGTTATCTCCCGCCAGTGTCCCCCGCCACCTGAGTGGCGGGGGAACAACTTACTGATAAGCCAAGGGGAAGTTGGTTACCGCACTGAAACTACCCGGGATGATCGGATCCGTAGCGGCGCCTTGTACGTAGGCCCCGAACTCCAGGGTGTTGTCACCGACGCCAATGGCCTGCGGGGTTGTAGGGACGCCCAGTTCGATGAGTTTGCCGCCATGGGTCATCATGACGCCCACACCGCCCGCGCCACCCACAGTGCCGATTGCGCCCGGCACGGCACTGGACGGTGCCCCGGTGAAGGTGGTGGTCACCGTCTTATCCGTAAGGCCGGTCAAGTCGCAGCCTTCAAGTTCAATACGCACAGGCCGGGCAGTAGATTTCCCTCCCGACTGCAACTGATGCTTTGCGATCGCCCCCAGTTGAACGGTCTGATCCACCGAGTCAGGTTTGATCGAACAGGCGCCCGAGTGGACCGAACCGATGAACGTCACTGTTCCATCTGCGGCGTGAGCAACGGAGGTCGCCCCTACCAACAAGCCAATAGACAACAGCGCAGTTTTCATTTTGGTTTTCATTTGCCAATACTCACACATCAATGAACGTCATAAGGAAACCCTGCCGAAGTAGTGCGCAGGACTTATCAAACAAGCGCCGAACAGGTGTCTGTATCTGATTCCCTCTTGGTAAAAGTGCGATTCATGCAATAGCACGCAAAACTACTTTTCCAATTATTTGTATTGCAAATCAGGACACGCTCAAGGCCAGGAAAGCTTCTATTACAATTGGATTTATGTAAGCCGTACGTTTCTCATCATTGCGTAGCCCCGCAACACCAAGAGAAGTAGGAAAATTAACGAACACGATCAAATCATCAAAATAAACTGTAAGAAACAGCCTACTCGAAGATTAATCTGAATGACTTGCAGAACGAATATGTAAGAAAGTTCTCACCAAGATAAAAAAACACGGGCGTTGACGGTATTAATTGCCTTTAAGCGTTAAATAATTAACACCCCTCCCAAGACCACCTGCGGGTAGCCCTTGGACAGATAACAAGATATATCTCAAGTTATATATTGATACACACAGAGGTGCTTGCCCGGCGACCTTAAGCTGCTGCTGCCGGCATTGATCGTCGAAAAGCCGTGTCATGGCTATGAGCTGATTTGTCAGATCGAAAGCCTGTTCGATGGCGCGTACACCCCCAGCTCAGGCGTGATCTACCCGACGCTGACTTTTCTGGAGGAAAGCGATTTGATCCAGGGCGATGCAAGCGTTCTTCAAGGCCGTCGGTTACTGGCGTGCCGAAGGCACTGAAGAAGAATGAGTCAGGACCGGGGCTTGATGACTTTGTCCAGCCCCACCAGGCCCAGGGCGATTGCCACGAACCCCGCCAGGATCCCCCCCGCGTTCACAAAGACCTGTGGATAACCGAGGGTGCTCACATCGATGAACGGGTACTGATATTGCCCGAGCAGGTCACCGCGCAGCAGCGCATAGGCGAAGTACACCAACGGGTAGACCACCCATGCGCCGATGTGCCTGACGCGCAAGCTACCCTTGGGCACACAGCGCCACCAGTAAATAAAAAACAACACCGGCATCACGTCATGCAGCAATTCGTCGGCGATGAATTGGAAGCCCGTGGGGCTCCACAAATGCCGCAGCAGCAGGTTGTACGCCAGGCTTACCACGATGATGCTCGCGGCAATCGCGCTGCTGATCCTGGGTGAATGGAAAAACCGCTTCGCGGCAGACTCGCGGTTGACCAGCGCATAGCTCAGCACCACGACTACCAGGGTGTTGGTGAGCACAGTGAAGAAACTGAAAAAGTTGATCAACCCGCCCAACAGGCTGGCACCGGCTTGCCAGCGCGAATAGAAAATCAGGTACTGCTGAATCGCCAACCCTGTCCAACCGGCCAGCGCCGCTGCCGCCACATACCGCTTCATGTCATCAGTCCAGCGGGCGTTTGGTGCGCATCAACTTGACGTACAACCCTTCGACTTTTTCGCGCGCCCAGGGGGTCTTGCGCAGGAAGGTGAGGCTGGACTTGATGCTCGGGTCGCTCTTGAAGCAGCGGATATCAATGCGCTCGGCGAGGCCCGCCCATTCGTAGTGTTCCACCAGGGTGGTGAGGACGTGCTGAAGGGTCACGCCGTGGAGGGGGTCGTTGCTTGTCGCGGTCATGCCGGGCCTTTTGCAAAAAGAGGAAACACAGCCGCGCACCTTAGCCGACGGGGCGTACAGGTGGAAGCACCGCATTGAATATAGCCCCTGGGAAAAAGTTCCCCTTTTCAGCCAAAAAAGAGATGTTATATTGTAACAATAATTACCAAAATCCAGCCTTTCACTACCGTTTCAGCCTTCTCTTTTTTGCTGTTTTGCCAAGGAATGTATGATGTCCCGCTCCCCTCTCTGGCGCCTGTCCCCCCTGGCCGCCGCCCTGTTGATCAGCGCCGAAGCCCACGCCCTGGAACTGCCCTCCCAGGTCATCACCGGCAACCCGCTGGGCAACGAACAACTCGCGTCGCCGACCACCGTGCTCGAAGGCGATAACCTGACCCTGCAACAAAAAGGCAGCCTCGGCGAAACCCTGAACAAGCAGCCGGGTGTGTCGTCGTCCTACTTTGGCCCCGGTGCTAGCCGGCCGATCATTCGCGGCCAGGACGGCGACCGCATTCGCCTCCTGCGCAATGGCGTCGGCGCGCTGGACGCGTCGTCACTGTCCTACGACCACGCGGTGCCGCTGGACCCGGTCAACGTCGAGCGCATTGAAATCGTGCGTGGCCCGGCCGCCCTCTTGTATGGCGGCAGCGCCATCGGCGGCGTGGTCAATACCTTTGACAACCGCATCCCCACCGAAGCCATCGAAGGCATCCACGGTGCCGGTGAACTGCGCTACGGTGGCGCCGACACCACGCGCAGCAGCGCCGGCAAACTGGAAGCCGGCAATGGCACCTTCGCCCTGCACCTGGACGCCAACGCGCGGGAATTCAACGACCTGAAAATCCCAGGCTTTGCCCGCAGCCGCCATGCGCCTGAGGCCGAAGATGGCCCCGGTAAAAATGGCCGCCTGGGCAACAGTGACGGGCGCCAGGACGGCGGTGCAGTCGGCGGCTCCTACACCTGGGACGATGGTTACGCCGGGCTGTCCTACAGCAGCTATGACAGTAACTACGGCTCCCCCGCCGAGCAGGACGTGCGCATCCGCATGAAGCAGGATCACTACGCGTTCGCCTCCGAGATGCGCAACCTGCAAGGCCCGTTTACCTCGGTGAAACTCGACGCCGGCTACACCGACTACGAACACCGCGAAATCGAAGGCGGTGAAACCGGCACGATTTTCAAGAACAAGGGCTATGAAGCGCGGGTTGAAGCGCGCCACCAGCCAATCGGCCCGTTCGACGGCGTGGTCGGCGCGCAAGTGACTCGCAATGAGTTCTCGGCCCTGGGTGAAGAAGCCTTCGTGCCGCAAACCGACACCAACGCTGGCGCGCTGTTTATCCTTGAGGACATGCAGGCCACCGAACGCCTGAAACTCAGCCTCGGCGGGCGCCTGGAACACACCCGTGTGGACCCGGACGCCAAAGGCAACGCGCGCTTCGCCAATGCCGACAAGGCCAATGACTTCACCGCCGGCAGCCTGTCGTCCGGGGCGGTCTACACCCTCACACCCGTCTGGTCCGTGGCCGCGACCCTGGGCTACACCGAACGCGCACCGACATTCTATGAGCTGTACGCCAACGGCGCCCACGTCGCCACCGGCACCTACGAACTGGGCGACGCCAACCTGAAGAAAGAAAAGGCGGTGTCCAGCGACCTGGCGCTGCGCTTTGACAATGGCACCCACAAGGGCAGCTTCGGTGTGTTCTACAGCCGCTTTTCCAACTACATCGGGCTGCTGGGAACGGGTCGTACGCTAAACGACGAAGGCGAAGAAGACGCAAGCGGCATCCCTGAGTATGAATACTCCGGCGTGCGCGCCCGTTTCGCCGGCTTCGAAGCCCAGGATCACTGGAAGCTCGGCGAAAGCGCCTACGGTAAGTTCGCGCTGGAACTGTCGGGCGACTACACCCGCGCCACCAACCTCGACACCGGCGAAGCCTTGCCGCGTATTGCACCGCTGCGCTTGAACAGCGGCCTGCTATGGGAACTGGACCGCTGGCAGGCGCGCATCGACGTGGAACATGCCGCAGGCCAAGGCCGTGTGCCAGCTAACGAAAGCGGCACCGATGGCTACACCACCCTGGGCGCCAGCGCGGGGTATCGCTTCAATGTGGGAAGCAGCCAGTGGCTGGCGTTCGTCAACGGTGAGAACCTGACCAACCAGACCGTGCGGTATGCCAGCTCGATCCTGCGTGACATCGCGCCGGCACCGGGGCGTAGCGTGCAATTCGGCATACGCACCACCTTCTAAAAAAACCCGCGAATCCTACCTGTGGGAGCTGGCGAGCCGGCTTGGTGTGGCAAACGGATTTGTTGTGGCGAGCGGACTTGTTGTGGCGAGTGGGCTTGCCCCGCGTTGGGGCGCGAAGCGGCCCCATTACAGACAATGTGTTTTTAACTGACACACCGCGGTGCCTGGTTTTGGGGCTGCTGCGCAGCCCAACGCGGGGCAAGCCCGCTCGCCACAACAAGTCCGCACGCCACAGGCCAGCCCGCTCGCCACAGTTACGGTGTTCTGCCTTAACTGAACGGCATTCGGGCTTGCCACAATCACTGTTACCGAATCGGAAATGATGCATCTTGCGATTTGCGCTTTCTCTCGGCGCGTCCTCCCATTATCCTTGCCGCAATAAACTGAAACGTTTCACTCTCCGGTCGACCCCATCTTGCCGAATTCCCCTCGCAACAGAGACAGCGCTGTCTTGCACCGACCTGCGCCTGGGTATAAATCGCCCGCCTGTGGATAACCCAGTTATCCACAGAAAAACCCGAATGAACGCTGAACCAAGCCCGCGCCGAATCGTCATCTACAGTGAAGCACGGGGTTACATAATTCCAACGTAACGGAGAAACACAACTATGAGCACTGACGGTGCCTCAAGTCCAAGTCGCCTGCTGCCCAGGCTGCTTGGAGTCTTGCTGCTGATCATGGGCCTGGCCTTGCTGGCCGGGGGTATCAAGCTGACGATGCTCGGCGGGTCGCTGTACTACCTGCTGGCCGGTATCGGCATCACCTTGACCGGCCTCTTGCTGCTGGCCACCCGCCGCGCTGCGCTGGGCCTGTACGCACTGGTGCTGTTCGCCAGCACCGTGTGGGCACTTTGGGAAGTCGGCCTGGACTGGTGGCAACTGGTGCCGCGCCTGGCACTGCTGTTCGCCCTGGGTATCGTCATGTTGCTCCCATGGTTTCGCCGTCCGTTGCTGCGTGGCCAACCGGCCCCGCTGGGTACCGGCGCGCTGAGCGTGGCCGTGGTACTGGCGGGCGCCGCAGCCATCGCCAGCCAGTTCACCAACCCCGGTGAGATCAAAGGCCAGTTGGACCGCGACGCGGTACCGGGCATGGCCAGTGCGGCACCGGCCCAGGCCGATGGCGACTGGAACTCCTACGGTCGTTCCGCCTATGGCGATCGCTACTCGCCCCTGGCGCAGATCACAGCGGAAAACGCCCATAAGCTGGTCCCGGCGTGGACCTACCGCACCGGCGACATCCCCGGCCCGAACGACCCGGGTGAGACCACGGCGGAAAACACCCCGCTGAAAGTCAACGGCATGCTCTACGTATGCACCCCGCACAGCCAAGTCATCGCCCTCGACCCGGATACCGGCAAGGAAATCTGGCGTTTCGATCCGAAGATCAGCACCGAAGGTGCCGAGAACTTCAAGGGTTGGGCGCACATGACCTGCCGTGGCGTGTCGTATCACGATGACGCCGTCTACGCGTCCGAGCAGAGCCCCACCGGCAGCGCCAGCCCCGCCGTCGCGCCGAATGCCTGCCCGAAACGCATCTTCGTACCGACGGCCGACACACGCCTGATCGCCCTGAACGCCGACACCGGCAAGGTGTGCGAAGACTTCGGTGACAAAGGCCAGGTCGACCTGCGTGCCAATATCGGCAGCTTCGCCCCAGGCGGTTACTACTCCACGTCGCCACCGGCCGTGACCAAGAACCTGGTGGTGATCGGCGGCCACGTCACCGACAACGTCTCCACCGACGAACCCAGCGGCGTGATCCGCGCGTTCGACGTGCACACCGGCAAGCTGGTGTGGAACTGGGACAGCGGCAACCCCGACGACACCACGCCGCTGGCCGAGGGCAAGACCTACACCCGCAACTCGCCGAACATGTGGTCCATGTTCGCCGTGGATGAAAAGCTCGGCATGCTCTACCTGCCGATGGGCAACCAGATGCCTGACCAATACGGCGGCGACCGTACCGAAGACTCGGAAAAATACAGCGCCGGCCTGACAGCCCTGGACATCGACAGCGGCCATGTGAAGTGGACCTTCCAGTTCACCCACCATGACCTGTGGGACATGGACGTGGGCGGCCAGCCTTCGCTGATCGACATCAAGACCGCTGAAGGCGTGAAGCAAGCGGTGATGGCGTCGACCAAGCAAGGCAGCATCTACGTCCTGGACCGCGCAACCGGCCAGCCGGTGGTGCCGATCCACGAAGTGGCAGTACCCCAAGGTGCAGTCGCTGGCGACCATACCTCGCCGACCCAACCGAAGTCCGACCTGAACTTCATGCCGCCGCCGCTCAAAGAGCGCGACATGTGGGGCGTGACACCGTTCGACCAACTGCTGTGCCGTATCGACTTCAAGTCCCTGCGCTACGACGGGGCTTTCACTCCGCCATCGCTGCAAGGTTCGATCGTGTACCCAGGTAACTTCGGCGTGTTCGACTGGGGTGGCATTTCCGTCGACCCGGTACGCCAGATTGCCTTCGTGAACCCGAGCTACATGGCGTTCAAATCGAAACTGATCCCGGCCGCCGATATCGCCAAGCAAGGCCCGCGCATCAGCGAAACCCAAGGCGTACAGCCGAACAAAGGCGCGCCCTACGGCGTGATCCTCGAAGCCATGCTGTCGCCCATGGGCCTGCCGTGCCAGGCACCGGCGTGGGGATATGTGGCAGCGGTCGACCTGACCACCCACAAAACCATCTGGATGCACAAGAACGGTACCGTGCGCGACAGCTCGCCCGTGCCAATCCCCCTGACCATGGGCGTGCCTAGCCTGGGCGGCACCTTCACCACCGCCGGTGGCGTGGCGTTCCTCAGCGGTACCCTCGACCAGTACCTGCGTGCCTATGACGTGAAAAACGGCAAGCAACTGTGGGAAGGTCGCCTGCCAGCCGGCGCGCAAACCACCCCGATGACCTACACCGGCAAGGACGGCAAGCAATACGTGCTGGTCATGGCCGGCGGTCACGGTTCCCTGGGCACCAAGCAGGGTGACTACGTGATGGCGTTCAAACTGCCGGATTAAGCTGTATCGGCGGCAAACCAAGGCGGCTACCCTCACAGGTAGCCGCCTTTTTCATGAGCGAAGAAAATCAAAATATGGGAGAGGCGGTGGACTGCACCCGTCGTTATAGCGGTACCCGCTCGCGCCGCATCCACATCTCGAACGCCATGGCACTGAGCGGCCGGCTGATCAGATAGCCCTGGGCAGTGTCGCAATGCCACAGTTTGAGCAGCTTGAGGCTCGGCTCGAACTCCACCCCTTCGGCCACCACCTTGAGCCCCAGGTTGTGGCTCATTTCGATGGTGGAACGCACGATCACTCCATCGCCACTGGTGCTGTCGAGGTTGCGTACAAAGGACTGGTCGATTTTCAACTCCTGCACCGGCAAGCGCTGCAATTGCGCCAACGACGAATAACCGGTGCCGAAGTCATCCACCGACAGGCTGATGCCGCAACCACGCAACCGGTCCAGCACACTGAGGGCCTGTTGCGGGTTGTGCATGATCGCGCTTTCGGTGATCTCGAAAATCAACTGCTGGGCCAATACGCCGTATTGCAGCAGCAAGGTGGTGACTCGAGTGGCCAGGTCATCATCGCCCAGGTCATCCACCGAAATATTCACCGACAGCTGGATCGATATACCGCGCTGTGCCCATTCACCCACCTGGCGGATGGCTTCTTCGATCACCCACTGGGTCAGGCCGCGCATGCTGCCGGTGCGCTCGGCCAAGGGGATGAATTCGGCCGGAGACACCAGGCCCAGGCTCGGGTGCTGCCAACGCAGCAGGGCTTCGGCCTGGCGCACGTCGCCCTGTTTGAGATCGAGCTTGGGCTGGTAGCAGAGGAACAGTTCGCCTTCGACGGCGGCCCGGCGCAAGTCGCGGATCAAGGTGATCTGACGTTGGTGCGCAAGGTCGCGGTCCTGCTGGTAGATCTGCAGGTAGCCTGGCAGCGCTGCCGCATCGTGACGAGCGATGGCGGCGCGACCGATCAACTCTTCCACCTGCTGGCCATCGGCGGGGTACGCAGCGATACCGATACTGACTTCGTGACGCAGTTCGTCATTGCCAATGCGTTGGGGCTCGGTGAGCAGTGCATACAGCCGGTCGGCGCGGGCCACGGCGCGGTCGATCTCGGTGTTTTCCAGCAGCAGCAGAAATTCGCTGCCGGTGATGCGCGCGGCCGTGTCGCAGGCCAACAGGCTCATGGACAGACAGCGGCTGGCTTCGCGCAGCATTTCCTCGACGCCCTCGGGACCGAAGCCTTCGTTGATCACCCGGTAGTTCTCGATGCCCAGGTACAGCAACACCACCGGCCGCCTTGCACTGATCGCACTGCCCAGGCGCTCCATGGCCAGGGCTCGGTTGGGCAGGCCGGTCAGCGGGTCATGCAAGGCGTTATGCGCCAGTTGCCGCTCGCGCACGGCGATACCGCTTTGCATGGCGTTGAAGGCGCGGGCCAGCAGGCCGAACTCGTCGTGGCTACGCACCCGCACCGGCGTGCGGTAATCACCGGCACCAATGCGTCCGGCCGCCTCCACCAGCGCATTGAGCGGTCGTGACACACGGCGCGCCAGGAACAGCGCGCCGGCCAATGACACCAGCAGCACCGCCAGGGCAATCCCGAGGAACTGCCGGTCCAGCGGAGCAAAGGACTCCAGCGCATGGTCCAGCGGACTTTGCAGCAGCACGCGCACGTCATCGCCATCGCCATCGCCGTTATTGGCCAGCGGCAGCACTTGGCTGAGCACGCGTTGCCCGTAAAACAACGTGATCTGTGCGTCACGTTCGAGGTGTGTGTCGCGCAACAGGTTGAACACAGTGGCCTGGTAGGCGTCGGGCTGGGTGCTGAACAGCGTGCCGGGACGGCCGTCCTGCACACTGAGAAACGACACCTCAAGGTTGCTCATGGAGCGCAATTCATGGGCGAACCCTTTGTCCATGGGGAAGCCCATGACCACTCGGGCAATGGGCAACGGGTCGAGCACTTCATCCTGCACCAGCAGGTAGGGTCGCCCGTCCATGGCCACGATCAACATCTGCAAGCCACTGCGCCGTGCCTGGCGCAACGCCGCATCGTAGGGAAACAGCTGACCGCGACTCAGCAGCGGCAAGGTACTGGCGATCACCTTGCCGTCGAGCCCCAGCACAAACACCTGGCTGGAACGGATACCGCTGCCGTGGCGGCGCACGGCGGCCAGAATCGGTGTGGCCTGGCCCTCGGCCACGGCTTGCTTGAAGGGGCCATCGGCGGTCAGCCAATCCAGCCCGTATTGCAGGCGGCGACCCCGCAGTTCCAGCAGGCGTTCGAAGACCTGGCTGCCGGTCTTCAACTGGACCTGGGCCTGGTTTTCCACAGCCTGGGAGGTGGCGGCCTTGACGGCGAGGTAGGTGGCGCCGACCACCACCAGCAGCAGCAACACCAGCACTCCGGCGATACGAGTTTGAAACGTGTGGCGCCACGCCATTGCCGTGCCCTCTGGCAGCGTTCGTCGTTTTATGCCACTGCGTCCCTGTGTCATAGCGCGTCCCTCGCGAACTGCTGACCTGGCGTCAAAAAAATATCCATCGTCGATGGATATTCAGTTTTAGCAGATTAGCTGGGAGCAAGGACAAGTGCACCCAATAAAACCGGGGACTTCGCTGTCATTTTATTGGCGACAAACGTTGGGCGGGCCGTCAACCACGGGCGCGCATAAAGTCCCCCCAACGACGCACCAGGTAGTTGTGCTCATCCATCACCGAGTTCCACACGGCGATATGCCCCATGCGTTGCTCATAGGAACCGCCGTCGCGCACTTCGCCGATATCAATCAGCGGCAAGCCATCGCTGCCGAGCAATTCCTCACGGGCAGGTTTGCCGGCATACCAGTAATCCCATTCGGCGCTGCTCAGGTGGTCGCGACTGCGCGCCGGGTTGCCGATGTAGTAACCCTGGCGCGCCATCACCGCGCCCGGCCAACCGGACAACCACCAATTGAGATACGCATATGCCGCATCCAGCACCGCCCCCTGGGCATGCCGCGACAGGGACAGGCCGCCGAACCAGGCGCGATAGCCTTCGCGGGGCACCGCCAGACGGTACTTCACCCCCGCCCGGTGCAAGCGCATCAACGTGGGCGACCACAGGCTCTGGATATCGATGCTCGGGCTGAGCATCAATTGCGCGGCTTCTTCATCGTCCGACCAGAACGCCGCGAAGTGCCCTTCCTTCTGCTTGCGCACCAGAATGTCAGCGAGTACATCGATCTCTTCGATGCTCATGTTGCCGATGTCCTTGAACGTCGCCAGCCCGGCGCCCTGCACCGCCAGCGCGGCGTCCAGGGCGCCGATGGCGGCGTCGCTTTGCAACGCGGTGCGCGCGCTCCAGGCGGGGTCGAGCAGCCAGCCCCAGCTTTCATTGCCGTGGCTGAAACCCTCGGGCAGGCGCTCGGGGCGGTAGGCAAAGCTGTCGGCATTGTGGGTCAGGGGCAACATGCTGATGCGTTCGGTGACGGTGCTGCCGAGGCTGCCGTCGTGCTGTACGAACAGGCGCTCGCTGGGCACGCTGCCGCTGCCCAGGCGGTCATGGGCCGAAAGGCGGCCACGCTTGGGCAGGTCGTTGATCTCGTGCCACAGGGCGATGCGCCGGGTGTCGATGGGCTGGATTGCCCGCGCCGGCCACACGAAGTCGACGTTGTGGAACCACTGGTCATACAGGTCGTAGCTATCGGGCTGCATCACTGCGATGCGCTGGGCCTGTTCGACATCGTGCACCTGGTACACCAGGCGAATGCCCAACTCCTGTTCGGCCCGCACACGCAGGCATTCGAGCAGCGTTACCGACGTACCGAGCACGCGCAATGTGATCATGCAGCGAACCGCCGTGAGAACACGTCGAACGAGCGACGCAACTGCGCCGGGTCCAGGCCGCGCAGGATGAACACCAGGCGCGATTGCCGCTCGGTACCTGGCCAGGCCGGCAGGTGGACCGGGGCATGCAGGCAGTGCTGCACACCATGAATAACGATGGGGGCCAAACTTGCGTTCACGTTGAGCAGTCCTTTGACGCGAAGGATTCGTTCGCCGTGGCATCTTAGCAGCATCGACAACCAGACCCCGAAGCCGACCCAATCCAATGGCTGGTCGAAGGTCAGGCAGCACACTTGCGCAGCGCCGTGGGTGGCGGCCGTGGGTTGGTGCAGTTGCCAGCGACTGACCTCCACGGCGGGTTCGGCACTGCGCAAGCCTTCGCCGAGCAGCAACTGGTCGCCGCTGTGGATGTCATGGGTATCGAGGATCGGCGTACCGGCATTGAGCGCCTGTAAATGCGCGCGCAGGGGCGCGCAGTCGCCTTCCAGGTCGGTCTTGCTCAGCAGCAAGCGATCCGCCGCCGCGACCTGGGCCAGCCATTCCGGGTGCAGGCGTTCTTGCAGGGCGGCGTGGCAGGCGTCGACCAGGGTGATCACCAGGCCAATGTGAAAGCGCCCACGCAGTTGCACGTCGTTGTTCAGGGTGGCCAGGATCGGCGCCGGGTCGGCCAGGCCAGTGGTTTCCAGGATCACCCGTTTGAAGGCCGGGATTTCGCCGCGCTCGCGGCGTTGCAACAGGCCGAGCAGCGCGTCTTTCAACTCGCCACGGATCGAACAGCATACGCAGCCGCTGGGCAGCAGCACGGTGTCCGGGGCTACCTCTTCGACCAGCAGATGGTCGATGCCGACGTCGCCGAATTCGTTGATCAGCAACGCGGTGTCGCCGAGGCTTTCGCCGTGCAGCAGGCGCTTGAGCAAGGTGGTCTTGCCGCTGCCGAGGAAGCCGGTGATGACATTCAGTGCGATGCTCATATTTATCTCCGCACCCTGTAGGAGCGAGCTTGCTCGCGAAAAACTCACAGGCGCCGCGTTCATTCAGGAAACATGCGTTATCGTTGACGTTTTTCGCGAGCAAGCTCGCTCCTACAGGGGGCTGTTTTCCAAGTGATCGAGCAGTTGGGGGTCGAGGGGATCCAGCGGGCGACCGAGCATGGTTTCGGCCGCCTGCCAGAGTTGATCCAGCCCGCTGGCCAGTGCCTGTTTACCGGTAGCGCCCAGCAGCAGGTAGGACGCCCCCTGAAAGTCTTCGACCTTGAGCCGGAACGCCGCCAGTACCTGGTTGATCGCGGCGATCCGGCGCAGGCGTTCTCGGCGCCGGGGCAGTTCGTCGCCCAGGGGGTCGCTCCAGTGCAGGTCTTCGCCGAGCAGTCCGCAGAGTCCGCACATGGTTATCGCCCGCTCATGGCATCACGTCGCCGGAGTTCGGGCCCAGGGTCTGGCCGACGAACAGGTTGCCACCCGGTTCACTGGCCAGCAGCACGGCGGTGGGCGCCACTTCATCCGCCAGGCCGAAGCGCCCCAAGGGCAGTTCCTTGGCCTTGGCGCGCTTCCAATCGTCGCTGATACCGCCCACTAACGGCGTCTCGATCGGGCCGGGAGCGATGGCGTTGACCAGCACGTTGTCCTTGGCCACTTCCAGGGCCAGGGATTTGGTAAAGCCGATCACCCCGGCCTTGGCGGCGGCGTAGTGAGTCAGTTCGGCGCCACCCTTGATGCCCAGTTGTGAGGCGACGTTGATGATCCGCCCCCAACGCTGCGCCAGCATATGCGGCAAGGCACGCTGGCTGGCGACGAACACGCTGGTGAGGTCGACGCGCAGCATGTCGTTCCACATCTCGATCGAGAGATCGACGCAACGCGCCTGGGTGAGCATACCGGCGTTGTTGACCAGGATATCGATGCCGCCGAAGTGTTCGACACAACGGTCGACACTGGCCTGGGCGCCTTCGACAGTGCCGACATCGGCCAGGCATTCGAAGACCTCGGCACCGAGGTTACGGCAGGCAATGGCGGTTTCGGCAAGGCTGGCGGCATTACGGTCAGCCAGCAGCAGGCGCGCACCTTCAACCGCGTAGGCGCGGGCGATGGCGGCACCGATGCCGCTGCCGGCGCCGGTGATCACGGCGCGGCGATGGGTGAGTTGGGGCATAGGTAATTCTCCTGAATCAAACACAGTTTCAATGTGGGAGCTCCCACTACCTCTGTGGCGAGCGGGCTTGTCCCGCGTTGGGCCGCGAAGCGGCCCCAAAACCAGCCTCTGAGGCGTACCTGACACAGCGC
>Ga0105244_10000502_pt1 | contig 35162 bp, 33 predicted proteins | sample KBSM44metaG_FD_80423 | JGI IMG/M metagenome (GOLD analysis project Ga0105244, IMG submission 80423) | Miscanthus rhizosphere microbial communities from Kellogg Biological Station, Michigan, USA - KBS M4-4 metaG | ecosystem: Host-associated > Plants > Roots > Rhizosphere > Soil | place...
CTACGGCTCGGCCGACAGCCTCGGCCAGCGGGGGCAGTCCCTCGGCGATGAAGACACGCGCACGGTGGTCGACTTGCTGATCGAGCAGATCGAGTTCTGCGACGTGCTGGTGGTCAACAAGACCGACCTCGTCACGCGCGAGGAGCGCGAGCGGCTGATGGCGATATTGCACAGGCTGAATCCGCGCGCGCGCATCGAGGTGTCGGAGTTCGGCCGCGTGGCGCTCGACCGCGTGCTCGACACCGGCCTGTTCGACTTCGAGCAGGCCGAGCAGGCGCCGGGCTGGCTGGCCGAGCTGCGCGGCGAGCACCTGCCGGAAACCGAGGAATACGGCATCCGCAGCTTCGTGTACCGCTCGCGCATCCCGTTCCATCCCAAGCGCTTCTGGGAGCTGGTGCACAGCGAATGGGAAGGCGTGGTGCGCTCCAAGGGCTTCTTCTGGCTCGCGAGCCGCGCCACACGCGCCGGCTCGTGGTCGCAGGCCGGCGGCGCCTGCCGCCATGGCGCGGCGGGTTTCTGGTGGGCGGCGGTGCCGCGCGAGCACTGGCCGACCGACCCTGACGCGCTGGAGCTGATCCGCAAGAACTGGGACTCGGCCACGGGCGACGCCCGGCAGGAGCTGGTGCTGATCGGCATCGGCATGGATGAGGAAGCGCTGCGCACCCGGCTCGATGCCTGCCTGCTCACGGAGGACGAAATGCGCTTCGGCGCCTCGTGGTGGCGGAACTTCCCGGACCCGTTCCCTTCGTGGAACGCGTGAAAAGAGCTATCGGGCGCAGTCGCCGCAGGTGCCGTGCAGCGTCAGCGCGGTGTGCCGCGTATCGATGCCCTGCTTGCGCAAGGCCCGGCCCAGCCGGCCCATCACCTTCGGAAGCTCGGGGTCGGACGGCAGCGCCAGCACCTTGTGGCACTGGTCGCATTCGAAGGTGTTGCCCGACTCGGCCTCCACGTGGCGCGAGAAACGATTGACTCGGTCGGCGCCGACGCGGCGATCGCACAGGCCCGCCTCGACCAGTCGGTCGAGCACGCGGTAGACGGTGACGCGGTCGGGTGCTTCGCCTGTGGCCGCCGTATAGGCAGCGGCCACTTCCTCGTGCGTGAGCGGCTGCGAATTGTGTTCGAGCAGTTCGAGCACGGTCTGCGCGGCGCGGGTCACGCGCAGGCCGCTGCCGCGCAACAGCATTTCGCTGTCGAACGGGGCGGCGGGACAGGGCTTCGGATGCGAGGTGGTGGTCTTCATATGCGAAACGCCATTGTGTTGCATTCCGCGGCGCCGCGGGCGGCGAAACGATGTGCAAGTCAGCCAACCGGCCGTATCGGCGCCTTCGGCCGGGCCCGAATGCGCTAAGGTCTGGCCATCCCCGTTCCTGAATACCTTTGTCCGACCATGTCCCGTCCTCCCATCGAGATCGAAACCGCCCCCAATCCCACCGCTACGGTGATCGTGATGCACGGCCTCGGCGCCGACGGCAACGATTTCGTGCCCATCGCCAACGAACTCGACCTCTCGCCCGTGGGCCCGGTGCGCTTCGTGTTCCCCAATGCGCCGGTCATGCCCGTGACCATCAACGGCGGCTACCGGATGCCGGCCTGGTACGACATCGCCTTGCCCGACCTGGCGGCGCAGGAGGACGAGGCCGGCCTGCGCCGCTCGCAGGCGACCATCGAAGCGATCATCTCGAATGAAAAGGCCCGCGGCATCGCCGCCAGCCGCATCGTGGTGGCCGGCTTCTCGCAAGGCTGCGCGATGGCGCTCATGACGGGCCTGCGCCACACCGAGCGCCTGGCCGGCATCGTCGGCCTCTCCGGTTACCTGCCGATCGCGGCCACCACGGCGGCCGAACGGCATGCCGCCAACCACGAAACGCCCGTGTTCCTCGCCCATGGCCGTCAGGACCCCGTGGTGCCCCTGGCCGCCGCGATGCGCTCGCGCGACGCGCTGGCCGCTCTGGGCCATGCCGTCGAGTGGCACGAATACACGATGGCGCACTCGGTGTGCATGGAAGAAATCGCCGACCTCAACAGCTTCCTGCTGCGGGTGCTCGGCCGAACCTTGTCGAAGGAGGCAACAAAATGATTCTGGTCATCGGACACGCCCTGGCAAAGCCCGACACCCTGCAGGCGATGCTCGCCATCAGCACCGAGCACGTGCTGCGCTCGCGTGCCGAGCCCGGCTGCATCTCGCACGAGGTCTCGACCGACGTGCAGGAGCCGCTGCGCCTGACTTTCGTGGAGCGGTGGAGCGACATGGCCGCGCTGCAGGCGCACTTCCGCGTGGATGCCTCGCGGGCTTTCGGCAAGGCGCTCGCGGCCATGGCCGACGGCACGCCGGAGATGCACGTCTACGAGTCGAGCGAGATCGACCTGTCGGCGGGCCGCGCCAGGGCCTGAGCTTCGTGCGCCATCCGAAGCGCGGCCTATGCAGAAAGCTATCAAAAACATAGCGAGCGACAGGGTAGCGGGGCGAGGGATTCCCTGCACGAGCAATGCCCGCGCGCCCGTGCTACCTTCCAGCCCCTCAGAAGATTGATGGGTATAACAATATGAGCAACAGATTGCAGGAGAGGCTGGTTGCACTTTCAGCCGCACGACTGAAGGGCATGCGGCGTGGCATCGAGAAGGAAAGCCTGCGCGCGCTGCCCGACGGCAAGCTCGCGCTGACGCCGCATCCGATCGCCCTGGGCTCGGCGCTCACGCATCCGCACATCACCACCGACTTCAGCGAATCGCAGCTCGAACTCATCACGGGCGTGCATGCGGGCGTCGAATCGGCGCTCGAGGAACTGACGCGGGTTCACCAGTTCACCTACCGCGTGCTCGACCAGCTCGGCGACGAGCGTCTCTGGGTCTCGAGCATGCCCTGCGGCCTGCCGACCGACGAGACGATTCCGATCGGCCGCTACGGCTCCTCGAACGTGGGCCGCGCCAAGAGCGTCTACCGCATGGGCCTGAGCCACCGTTACGGCCGGCGCATGCAGACCATCTCGGGCATCCACTACAACTGGTCGCTGCCCGACGTGTCGAGCGAACAGTACTTTGCGCTGATCCGCAATTTCCGCCGCCAGGCCTTTTTGCTGCTGTACCTGTTCGGCGCCTCGCCGGCCCTGTGTTCGAGCTTCGTGGCGGGCCGTCCGCACGAGCTGCAGCCGCTGGGCGACGGCAGCATGTTCATGCCGCACGGCACCTCGCTGCGCATGGGCCGCCTGGGCTACCAGAGCGACGCGCAGGCCTCGCTGGCCGTGAGCTACAACAGCCTCGAGGGCTACGCCGCCTCGCTGCAGGACGCGCTCACGCGCCCGTGGCCGGCGTACGAAGCCATCGGCATCCGCAACCTCGGCGGCGACTACAACCAGCTCGGCACCAGCCTGCTGCAGATCGAGAACGAGTTCTACGGCACCATCCGCCCCAAGCGCGTGATCAACCCCGGCGAGCGCCCGCTGCATGCGCTGCGCGAGCGCGGCGTGGAGTACGTCGAGGTGCGCCTGATGGACCTCGACCCCTTCGAGACCGTCGGCATCAACGCGCAGACCATGCGCTTCATCGACGTGTTCCTGCTGCACTGCCTGTTGAGCGACAGCCCCAACGACACGCCGCAGGAAATCGCCGAGCTCGCGCAGAACCAGCACCTCACGGCCGCGCGCGGCCGCGAGCCGGGCCTGAAGCTGCTGCGCGGCGGGCGCGAGGTGGCGCTGGCCGACTGGGGCCTGGAGCTGGTCGAGCAGTGCCAGCCCATCGCCGCCGCGCTCGACGCGGCGCAGGGCGGCACGGCGCATGCCGACGCGGTGCGCGCCGCCAGGGCCGCGCTGCACAACCCCGACAGCCTGCCCTCGGCCCGCGTGCTCGCAGCCGTCGAGAAAGACCATGGCAACTCCTTCATCGGCTTCGTGCGCGCCCAGTCCGAGCAGACCCGCGCCACGCTGCTGGGGCTGCCGTTCCCGGCCGCGCAGCAGGCCGAATTCGAGCAGATGACGGCCGAGTCGCTGCAGGAGCAGAAGCGCATCGAGGCGGCCGACACCATGCCCTTCGAAATTTATCGCGAGCAGTACGTCTCGCCCGCGCGCCTGGGCGTGTCACGCGGCCGCATGGCCGTCGCCGCTTAGGACTTTGGTTCAGTCTTCGTTTCGAGCCCCTTCGCTTGACGACAGGGGGGGTGGCGGATGACCTACAGGCATTGACCCGCATTGCCCACCGCGTGCAAACGGGCCGGGGCGAAGATGGCCGCCATGCGGTTCAAGGCATATCTCGTCGAAGACAGTCCGGTGATCCGGGAGAACCTGGCCGGTTTTCTGGAAGACGTGGCCGAGGCACAAGTCGTGGCTTCCGCGAGCACCGAGCAGGAGGCCATCGACTGGCTGCGCCTGCACGCCTCCAAGGACGACTGGGACCTGACCATCATCGACCTGTTCCTCCAGCGCGGCAACGGGTTCGGCGTGATTCGCGCCTGCCGTCACCGGGCGCCGCACCAGAAGGTGGTCGTGCTCAGCAACTACGCCACCGCCGACATGCGCGAGCGTTCGCGCGCGCTGGGCGCCGATGCCTTCTTCGACAAATCGGCCGAACTCGACCAGCTGGTGGCCTTCTGCGAGAAGGTGCGCTCCCCCGGGTGACGCGCGCACGACTGGGGTCGTACGCCTTCTGGGGTAAAACGCCACGCTGCCGCCCGAGGCGGCGCCGAGCAACTCCCAGGAAAGCGACAGAGAGAAATGAGCAACAACAGCAGCATCGACTTCAAGGGCCGCGTGGCCATCGTGACCGGCGCGGGCGGCGGCCTCGGCCGCCAGCACGCGCTGGCGCTGGCCGCGCGCGGCGCGAAGGTAGTGGTCAACGACCTGGGCGGCGCGCGCGATGGCTCCGGCGGTTCGGTGAGTGCCGCGCAGGCGGTGGTCGACGAGATCAAGGCCGCGGGCGGCGAAGCTATTGCCAACGGCGCGTCCGTCACGGACTTCGAGGCGGTGCAGGCCATGGTCCAGCAGGCGGTCGATGCCTGGGGCCGCGTCGACATCCTGGTCAACAACGCCGGCATCCTGCGCGACAAGAGCTTCGCCAAGATGGAGCTGGCCGATTTCAAGCTGGTGGTCGACGTGCACCTGATGGGCGCAGTGAACTGCACCAAGGCCGTCTGGGCGCTCATGAACGAGCAGAAGTACGGCCGCATCGTGATGACCACCTCGTCGTCGGGCCTGTACGGCAACTTCGGCCAGAGCAACTACGGCGCGGCCAAGCTCGCGCTGGTGGGCCTGATGCAGACCTTGAGCATCGAAGGCGCGAAGAACGACATCCGCGTGAACTGCCTGGCGCCCACCGCCGCCACGCGCATGACCGAGGACCTGTTCCCCAAGGAAATGCTCGAAGCCTTCCGCCCCGAGGCCGTGGTGCCCGCGATGCTGGTGCTGGCCGCGCAGGATGCGCCCAACCGCACCATCCTGTGCGCGGGCGCCGGCACCTTCGAGGCCGCGCACATCACGCTGACGCAGGGCGTCTGGCTGGGCATTGACGCCGACACGCCGGAGCAACTGGCGGCGCGCCTGTCGGAGGTCACGCAGCGCGAAGGCGAGGCCGTGCCACAGAGCGGTACCGCGCAGGGCGCGAACGAAGTCGCCAAGGGCATGGCGAACGCGAAGAGGGGCTGATCGACGCCCATGGTGTCCATGGCGCTTGACCTCGAGTGCACCCGAGCATTTCCAATGGATTTTCCGGAATCGCCGGTTCATTCAATCCAAGCACCGGCCGCACGGTGCACGCCATCCGCTGGTACGAGACGCAGGGCTTGGTGCCCGGCGTGGCGCGCGACGAGGGCGGCCGGCGCCTCTACGTCGAGCTGCACGTCGGATGGCTCGACCTGATGGAGCGCCTGCGCCGCACCGGCATGTCGATTGCCGAGATGCGCGAATACACCGCGCTGGCAGTGCAGGGCAAGGTCACGCTGCGCCAGCGGCGCGACATGCTCGCCGCGCACCGGGAGCGCGTGACGCAGACCATTGCCGAGTGGAAGCGGGCGCTGTCGCTGGTCGACCGCAAGATCGGCTTCTACGACGAATGGATGGCCAGCGGCCGCCGCCCGCCGCTCGTTCCCGCCGAAACGCCCGGCCCGAAGCCGCCGAAGCGCAAGGGCAGGTGAGCGGACCTACTCGGCAATGAAGCCCGGGTCCGTGCGGATCGAGCCGCGGTCGCGGTGGTTGTGCAGGCGCCCCAGCGTGTTGTCCAGCAAGCGCTTGAGCTTGTCGGCCGCGCCGCGGAAGGCCTCGTCGAGGCTGGTAGCGTGCTGCGTCACCGCCAGCGGCTGGTGGTGCGCCAGGCGTGCCTCCATCACGCAGCACTTGTCGCCGCCGCCGGTCTTGTCGTGGTTCTCGTCGCTCAAGTGCACTTCGACGCGCGTCACGTCGTCGACGAAACGGCTCAGGTGCTGCTTGATCTCGGTGTCGGCCCAACGCTCCAGCGCGTCCTTGTTCGTGATGCCGTTGCTCGTGTTGACCTGGATCTGCATGCAATATTCCTGCTGGATAGATGGATGAACGAAGACCCACTGTGCGCCCCCCTGTGCCCCGGCGTGCGTAGGCCTGTTCCCTACCCATGCGCCGGGCAGGGTCCGCAAAGCGGGCAACAGGGGTTCAGCTCTGGATGTACGTGGTCAGCTGCTCGATGGTGGCCTCGTGGTCCGAGATGATGTCGTCCATCAGGTCCTGGATGGAGATCATGCCGATCACCTTGTCGCCGTCGACCACCGGCAGGTGGCGGAACTTGCGCTGGCTCATCAGCGTCATGCAGGCGCGCGTGCGGGTCTGCGGGGTGACGGTCATCACGTCGGGCGTCATGATGTCGCGTACCTTCACTTCCTTCGAGTTCTTGCCCTGCAAGGCGACCTTGCGGGTGTAGTCGCGTTCGGACAGGAAGCCCACCAGCTTCTCGCCGTCCATCACCATCAGCGCGCCCACCTCGAAGCGTGCCAGGGTGGACAGCGCATCGAACACGCTGGTGTCGGGGGAGGTGCGCCATGCTGCGGAATCATGGCGCTTGAGCAGTTCGGAGACGGGTTTCATCGCGGGTAACTCCATCAAAGGGTTTCGATTCGACCGACGCTCGGGCGCCGCACTCGGTCAAATCATAGGGGCGATGACTGCCCCCGCGATGCAAACCCACTAGGGGATTGCGCGTGTTTGCAACGCACGCGCAATGCGAGAGGACTTAAGGCTGGGCGGGCGCTGCGGCCAGCACGCGGCTCAACGCCACGGGATCGCCCACCACCGTCTTCACGAGACCCCTCTCGTCGAACTGCACCTGGAACTCCGACCAGCTGTCGCGCCAGTAGCGCCACACCGGTGCGTCGAGGCTGGGGTTCTCGCTGGCAACCGGATAGCCGATGGCCATCAGCACCTGCTCGCGCGTCATGCCGGGCATCACCTTCACGGCGAGGATGGCGTCGCGCACGGCGGGCGGGAAGGCCGCCATCTTCTGCTTCGGGTCTTCGGTCACCACATAGCGCTGCGCGAACGCAGGCAACGGGATGTTGCGGCTGTAGTCGTTCTTGATGCGCTGCGGCTTGCCGGCCAGATCCAGGTTGAACCAGCGGAAGTCGTACGCGGTGATGCGCGCCGGCGTGCCCACCGCGACGATGCTCGTGCCCTGCTCGTCGTAGTTGATGTCGCTGATCGAGTCGCCGTAGGTGCGCATGTTGCAGCACAGGTAGCCGTTGATCATGGGGCCGGGGGGAGGAGAAGGCCGCTGGGCATGGGCGACGGTGACGGTCGCGGGCACGACGATGGCTGCCAGCAAGGCGGCAGCGGCAAGGCGCTTGAACATGGATTTCCCTCGAAGTTGTTGGAGTGGCTGCGCGGGGCAGCGCGCGGATTCTAGGATCGAACAGGCCCGAAGCGAAGGCAGAATGCCCGCATCCAGCTATCGAAAGCGTAGCAACAAGGTCCCGTTCAGGTTCCCGGTTCACAATGCGCACCCGGCCCCCTTTCGGTGGCCACCCATTCCCAGACAGCGCGAAAGAAAGAGCCAACCGATGGCGATCCAGTGGTTCCCCGGTCACATGTATGCGACCCAGAAGGCCATCACCGAGCGGGTGAAGGACATCGACGTGGTCATCGAACTGCTCGATGCGCGCCTGCCCGGTTCCAGCGCCAACCCGATGCTGGCCGAGCTCACGGCCGGACGGCCCACGCTGAAGGTGCTCAACAAGCAGGACCTGGCCGACCCCGTGCGCACCGCACTCTGGCTGGCGCACTACAACGCGCTGCCTGCCACGCGCGCCATCGGGCTCGATGCGAGCCAGACCACGCCCGCGCAACAACTCGTGAAGGCCTGCCATGAGCTTTCACCGAACCGCGGCGGCATGGCCAAGCCGATGCGCGTGCTGATCTGCGGCATTCCCAACGTGGGCAAGTCCACCCTCATCAACACGCTCACCGGCGGACGCAAGGCCAAGACCGGCGACGAGGCCGGCATCACCAAGCTCGAACAGCGCATCACGCTGGCCGACGACTTCTATCTGTGGGACACGCCCGGCATGCTGTGGCCGCGCATCATCGTGCCCAAGAGCGGCTACAACCTAGCGGCCAGCGGTGCGGTGGGGCGCAACGCCTTCGACGAGGAAGAGGTGGCGCTGGAGCTGCTCAACTACCTCAAGACGCACTACGCCGCGGGCGTGGCCGCGCGCTTCAAGCTCGTGGAGCTCGACACCGAGACCATGGCCGGCATGAAGGACGAGGCGCTGCTCGACACCATCGGCCGCAAGCGCGGCGCGCTGCTGGGCAAGGGCCGCGTCAACCTTCAGAAGGCAGCGGAGATCGTGATGCACGAGTTTCGCGCGGGCAACCTGGGGCGCATCACGCTCGAAACGCCGGAAGAGTTCGCGCTGTGGCTGGCCGATGGCCAGCGTGCCGATGCCGAGCGCGCGGCGAAGAAGGCCGCGCGCAAGCACAAGGGCAAGCCGAAGCCCGAGATCGCGCCCGAACAGGACGTCTGAGAGGCGCCCGACGCCCCGAGACTCGCCACTCCGGCGCGAAGAGCGCCGCTGTCGCCAATGCAACTGTTCACTACCCCGCCCGTCACGCGCGTGACGGCGCCTGTCCTGCGTGGTTCGTAGAGTGGCCTGAACCGCTTCTCACACCCGCCCCCGCAAAGGACACGCCATGCTCGAAACCTTCAAGGCTCTCAACGAAACCGCATCCTTCAATCGCTGGGCCGGCATCGAGGCCACCCAGGCCGGCAACGGCGAGGCCGAGCTGCGCATGAAATGGCGCAAGGAAGACATGGGGCAGTACGCCGGCTTCCTCCACGCGGGGATGATCTCCGCGCTGCTCGATACCGTGAGCGGCTACGCAGCCGCCTCGCTGGCCGGCCGCGTGATGACGTCGCACTTCTCGGTGAACTTCATGTCACCGGCCGTGGGTCAAGCCTTCGTGGCACGCGCGCGTGTGGCGAAGGCCGGGCGCAAGCAGGTGTTCGTTGCGTCCGAGCTTTATGCGCAACCCGAAGGCGGAGGCGACGATGCGCTCAAGCTCGTGGCGACGGGGAACGCCATCCTGGTTCCGGTGGAAGAGGCTGCGGCGAAGCCGGCTGCCTGAGCTTCAGCCCGAACAGCGGCCGAAGCCAGTTCACGCGGCGGATCAGACCGTCGGTCAGCGCCCAGCAGCCGAGCACCGTGAGCGCCACCAGCAGCGCGGGCTCCAGCACCGGGCCGAGCGCAAGCGGTGCCAGCGCGCTCGCGGCGGCGATGATCAGCGTCTGGTGCAGCACGTACCACGGGTACACCGACTCGTTGGCCCAGCGAAGCCAGGGCCATGGGCGGTTCAGGTGGCGGTGGGCATGGCCGAGGATGGCCGCGACGGCCAGCCACAGGTAGAGCATGCGCAGCGTGTCCATCGGCAGGCCGGACGCCGGGCCCTTCGCGCCGGCCCGCAGCGCGATGAAGGCGGCGATCACCGCGACCGCCAGCGTGAGCGACACCCGGCGCAGCCGCTCCAGTTCCCTCCACACGCCGGTGTCCACGCCCATCCAGTAGCCGTAGAGGAACATCGTGAAATACAGGCTGTGCAGGTGGAAGTCGCGCACAAGGTTGTGCGTGGGTGGAAAGCGCGAGGCCAGCAGCGTGGTGAAGACGAGCAGCGGCACGGCAGGCAGCAACAGCAGTTTCCAGCCGCGCAGGCCGTTGAAGCCGCGTCGCAGCCACTGGCCGGCGGCGGAATTCCACAGCGGCAGTGTCAGCGCGACCAGCGCCGTGTAGGTGAACAGATAGGGCAGGTACCAGAGGTGGTTCCAGGTGATGCCGAACTCCGCGCCGTCGAAGGCCCGCTTCGGCCACGGTTCGGCCATCGACAGGTAGCGCAGCACGAAGGCACCGAAGCCCGGCGCGACCAGCCCGTTGGCCACCCCCTGCGCATAGGCCTGGTACGGCACGATCACCGCCATGCCGAAGGCCAGTGGCAGCATCAGCCGCAGCCCCCGGCTGCGCAGCAGGCCCCAGGTGCCCTGGCCCCGGCTCAGGAGGCCGAGCGACACGCCCGAGACCAGGAAGACGAGGTCCATGCGCCAGAGGTTCAGGACGCGCATCGGCCACTGCAGCCATTCGGCCGCGTGCGGGCTCTTCAGGTGCCAGGGCCAGTCGGCCACGTAGTACATGCCCACGTGATAGAGGACGACGAACAGGAAGGCCAGCGCGCGCAGGGCGTCGATGTCGTGGCGGCGATGGGCGGACGGGTCGGCGGTGATGTTCATCGCAAGCTCCTCGAAGCAAAGAAGCCGCGATGCTCGGGCCCGTGTTCCCCGCGCGGCGCATCCGGGGGACGGATGCCCCCCGCTTTGTGACGAGCGGTGGTTTCGAGGGACGAAATTCACCGCCCCCAAAGGCCCGTTTTCGGGAGAATCCCGCCCCATGGGAGACCCACGCAGGAACCTCTACGAGCGCTACGAGCCGATCCGCCGTCCCGTGGAGGTGGCCTTCTGGATCGTGTTGATGACGCTGCAGGCCGTGTTCAGCACGATGGTCGCGATCGTCGACATGCGCGCGCGCGCCGTGCCGCGCGCCAACTGGGAGGTCGCGACCTGGGAAGGATCGAGCCACCTGGTGCTGTTGCTGCTGATCCCGGCGCTGGTCGCCGTCGAGCGCCGGCTGTCGCCGCTGGTGCGCGGGCACTGGGTGCGCTTCCTGGCCTGGCATGCGGTGGCGAGCGTGGCGTTCAGCGTGGTCCACGTGGTGGGCATGTTCGGGTTGCGCGCAGTCGTCTACGCGTTGGCCGGCGAACGCTACGAATTCGGCGGCTGGATCGACCAATGGGGCTACGAGTACCTGAAGGACGTGCGTGTGTACGCAAGCATCGTCTTCGGCATCTGGGCCTACCGGCTGTTCATGCTGCGGCTGCAGGGCGAGGCGCGGGTGCTCGATGCGCCGGAGGCTCCGGCGGAACAGAAGGGCGCCGCACCCGCCGAGCCCGAAGCCTTGTCGCCGCCCGTGCGCCCCGAGCGTTTCCTGGTGCGCAAGCTGCGCCGCGAATTCCTCATCGCCGCCACCGACATCGACTGGCTCCAGGCCGAGGGCAACTACGTCGGCCTGCACGTCAACGGCCATGACTACCTGCTGCGCGCCACGCTGACCGACTTCCTGGCGCAGCTCGACCCCGTCCGCTTCGTTCGGGTGCACCGAAGCCATGCGGTGAACCTGGGCCGCATCAAGGAAATCGAGCCGCTGGACGGCGGCGATGCCCGGCTGCACATGCACGACGGCACCACCGTGCCCTGCAGCCGCCGCCACCGGGACGCGTTGCGCGCCGGTGCGGGCTGATCCGGTGCGTGGCGGGCTCGCGGAAGTCCGTTTTGGTTCATTGCGCACCATCGAAGAGCCTTCGGGCACCATTTTTGCTTCATCGATCGACCGCTCCAGGTCATTCAGGTGCGACGCACCAATTCGAATCAAAAATCAGCAAGAAGCTTCAATGGACGCACTCAAACAGGGCGCAGATGCGCTGTTCATCCTTCTCGGCGCCATCATGGTCCTGGCCATGCACGCCGGTTTTGCCTTTCTCGAACTGGGCACCGTACGCAAGAAGAACCAGGTCAATGCGCTGGTGAAGATCCTGGTCGACTTCTCGGTGTCGACCATCGTGTATTTCCTCGTGGGTTACGGCGTGGCCTACGGCACGCACTTCTTCGTCGGTGCCAGCGAGCTGGCGGAAAAGAGCGGCTACGAGCTGGTGAAGTTCTTCTTCCTGCTCACCTTCGCGGCAGCCATCCCGGCCATCATCTCGGGCGGTATTGCCGAGCGCGCCAAGTTCTGGCCGCAGCTGATCGCGACTGCGGTGATCGTCGGCTTCGTCTACCCGCTGTACGAGGGCATCGCGTGGAACAAGCACTTCGGCATCCAGGGCTGGATCGCCTCGCTCACGGGCCACGAGTTCCATGACTTCGCGGGCTCGGTGGTGGTGCACGCGGTGGGCGGCTGGCTCGCGCTGCCGGCGGTGCTGCTGCTGGGCGCGCGGCGCAACCGCTACAGGGGCGACGGCTCGCTGAGCGCGCATCCGCCATCGAACATCCCGTTCCTCGCGCTCGGTGCGTGGGTGCTGTGCGTGGGCTGGTTCGGCTTCAACGTGATGAGCGCGCAGAGCATCGACAAGATCTCGGGCCTCGTGGCCGTCAACTCGCTGATGGCGATGGTCGGCGGCACGCTGGTCGCGCTGGCCATGGGCAAAAACGACCCCGGCTTCGTCTACAACGGCCCGCTCGCCGGCCTGGTGGCCGTGTGCGCCGGCTCCGACCTGATGCATCCGCTGGGCGCGCTGGTGGTGGGCGGCGTGGCGGGCGCGATCTTCGTCTACATGTTCACGCTGGTGCAGAACAAATGGAAGATCGACGACGTGCTCGGCGTGTGGCCGCTGCACGGCCTGTGCGGCACCTGGGGCGGCATCGCGGCGGGCATCTTCGGCACGCAGGCGCTGGGAGGCATCGGCGGGGTGAACGTGTGGGCGCAGCTCATCGGCACCGTCATCGGCGTGGCCTGGGCCGCGCTGGCGGGTGCGGCGGTGTATGGCGCGCTCAAGGCTTCGGTGGGGCTGCGGCTGTCGCAGGAGGAGGAGTACGACGGCGCCGACCTGTCGATCCATCACATCTCGGCCACGCCGGAGCGCGAGGTCAACTGGTAATCGCCAGCCATCGCAGCAGGATGGGCCTGCTTGGGCTATTCTCGGCGCCCCTTACAACCGCCGAGGAGTAGAACCCATGACAAGAACACCCGCCCGCTGGCTGCGCCGCGGCATCGCCGCACTGGCCGGCAGCCTGTTGATGCTTTCGTTCGCGGCGCAGGCCGGCGCCCCGCAGGTCAAGACCCAGGCGCCCGGCTTCTACCGGATGATGCTCGGCGACTTCGAGGTGACTGCGCTGTTCGACGGCACTCTCGACCTCGAACCCAAGAAGCTGCTCACCAACACCACGCAGGCGCAGGTCGGCAAGCTGCTCGATCGCGGTTTCGAGAAGGATGCCGTGCCCACCTCGGTGAACGGCTACCTCATCAACACCGGCAGCAAGCTGGTGCTGGTCGACACCGGCGCCGGCGGCCTGTTCGGCCCCACCCTCGGCAGCCTGCAGGCCAACCTCAAGGCCGCGGGCTACCAGCCCGACCAGGTCGACGACGTGCTCATCACCCACATGCACGGCGACCACGTCGGCGGCCTCGTGCAGGACGGCAAGCTGGTGTTTCCCAACGCCACCATCCACGCCGGGCAGGAAGACGCCGACTTCTGGCTGAGCAAGGCCAACCTGGAGAAGGCCCCTGCCGAGATGAAGGACTTCTTCCGGGGCGCGATGGCGTCGCTGAACCCGTACGTGGAAGCCGGCAAGTTCAAGGGCATGAAGGGCGGCACCGACCTGCTGCCCGGCATCAGGGCCGTGCCCGCCCATGGCCACACGCCGGGCCACAACATCTACGTCGTCGAGTCCAAGGGCCAGAAGCTGGTGCTGTGGGGCGACCTGATGCACGTTGCCGCCGTGCAGTTCGCGCAGCCGCAGGTCACGATCTCGTTCGACGTCGACTCGAAGCCTGCCGCCGTGGAGCGCAAGAAGGCGTACGCCGACGCGGCCAAGGGGCGCTACCTCGTGGGCAGCGCGCACCTGCCGTTCCCGGGGCTGGGCCACGTGCGGGCCGAGGGCAAGGGCTACGTGTGGGTGCCGGTGGACTACCAGCAGGTGCGATAGCCGGCTGAATGGATGAAGCCCGAGCGGCGCGGCCCGGTGTTGCTGCGCCCTCGGCGCGAATGCGCGTCCTGTAGCAAACTGGCCGACCGCTTCGCCTTAACCATTCGCCCCATGACCCAATCTCCCCCCGCCCTCGAAGTCCTCCCCCGCGACCTTTCTGCGTACCGCAAGGGCAACGTCGGCATCGACTACGTGCACCGCTTCGAGTCCGGCAAGCCCGGCCCGCACGTGCTGATCAACGCGCTGACGCATGGCAACGAGATCTGCGGCATGACGGCGGCCACGCACCTGCTCGACAACAACGTGCGCCCGAAGATCGGCACGCTTACCGTGAGTTTTGCCAACGTGGCCGCGTACGAGTCCTTCAACGAGGCGCTCCCCTTCGACAGCCGCCAGCTCGTGCACAACCTCAACCGCATCTGGTCGCCCGAGTGGCTGGACGGCAGCGAAGACAGCCCCGAGCTGAGCCGTGCGCGCATCCTGCGCCCAGTGGTCGATGCGGCCGACCACATCCTCGACATCCACTCGACCAGCCAGCCCGTCGTGCCGTTCTGGGTCTACCCGGCGTTCGAACGCAACGCCAAGGTCGCGCTGGCCATCGGCCGTCCCTCGGTGCACCTCGTGATGCCCGACGGCCTGGGCTCGGGCACCCCGCTGATCCAGTACGGCAGCCACGGCGGGCCGGACGGCAAGGGCGTGGCGATGGTGGTCGAGTGCGGCCAGCACTTTCTGCGTTCGGCATCGGAACTGGCGACGGCCGTCACGTACGACTTCCTCGCGTACTTCGGCCTCGTCGACAAGGACCTGGCCGCGCCTGCGCCCGAGCCGCAACGGCGCTTCCAGCTGCTGCAGACGCACGTCATCAGGTCGCCGGACTTCGCCTTCGTGCGACCGTTGATCGGCTTCGAGACCTTCGCCAAGGGCGAACTGATCGCGACCAACGGCGACGAGGAAATTCGCGCGCTGTGCGACGACTGCACGATCTTCATGCCGGCGCAGCGCGTGATCGTCGGGCGGGAGGCGGTTTATCTGACCAAGCCGATCTGAGGCACTGAGGTCCAGGTCTCCAATAGCTTCACGGCTTCACCGATCACTTCGAGGTTGCGCACTACGGCATCTTGCGTTTTCCGGTCATACCGGCACAGCCTCGCGTAGTACTTGATCTCGAAACTTCGGAGGCAAACCGTTGGGCGCCAGCACGTCAACCTCCAAGCCAAGCAGGCTCTTCAATTCGAACCTGATCGCTCCAATGTCCATGAGGGTGGCTTGCGCGGTGGGTTCGACCAGCAGATCGAGGTCGCTGTCAGGCCCGTCCTCGCCGCGCGATGCAGAGCCGAACACCCACACGCCATTGACGTGGTGACTCAGTGCAATCTCGCGAACCGGCGCGATGTTGGAGTGTGGCGCGGCTGCTCGCTCGATCTCAAACCGCAATGAACAACGCCGGATCCACCATCGCCCGGTTCAGCATCACCGACCAGTGCAGATGCGGCCCCGTCACGCGACCAGTCGCTCCGACGGCGGCCAATGGTTCGCCGGTCTTCATCACGTCGCCGACCTTCACGTCGACGCGGCTCAGGTGGCAGTACATGGTCAGCAGGCCGCCGCCGTGGTCGAGCCAGACGGTGCCGCCGTTGAAGAAATAGTCTCCCGTGTCGATCACCTTGCCGGGCAGGGGCGCGAGCACCGGCGTGCCGGTGCCGGCCGCGATGTCCATGCCGCTGTGCGGATTGCGCGACTGGCCGTTGAACACGCGGCGCAGGCCGAAGGAACTGGAGCGGCGGCCGGGGACGGGCACGCGCATCTGCAGAACGGTGTCGGGGCGCATGTCGGTGAGGGTGGCCATCACGCCGGTGAGGTGGTCGCGTTCCTTGACGTAGCGCGCCTCGTCCTCGGGCGACAGGTCGACGGTGCGCGGGGCCACGGTGAGGCGCTGTTCGCGGTACTGCTTCGGGGCCACGGTGTAGGCGATCTGGCGCTCGGGCTTGCCTTCGGCGCGCACGGTGATGCTCGCCTCGCCGGGTTCGGTCGCGAGGGGGATGCCGACGATCGCAGTCCATTCGATGGTGTCGCCCACCACGAGCAGGGGGATGTCGCCCGCGAAGGCCTGCGGCCGCTTGGCCGACGGGCCCAGCGACAGGCGGGCGATGCCACCGGGCACCTGCGAGGCGCGCGGCCATACGCCGGGTGCTGCGGCTGGCTGCTTCTTTGCCGCCGACTTGGTCGCGGCGTCGGCGTGCATCGTGGCGATGAGGCCGATGGTGCCGAGCACGGCGCTGCGGCGATTGAGGGCGGGAGGGGCGGGGAAGGAAAAGGGCGTTTGCTTCATGTGAAGAGAAGGTTGGGAATGCGTTGGATGGAGGGCGCTATCCGCGCCAGGTTCCGGGCGCGAGGCCTTCGAGCGTGTGGGGCCCGATGGCAGCGCGGATCAGCCGCAGCGTCGGGAGCCCCACGGCCGCCGTCATGCGCCGCACCTGGCGGTTGCGGCCCTCGCGGATCGCCAGTTCGATCCACGCGGTGGGAATGCTCTTGCGCTCGCGGATGGGCGGTTGCCGCTCCCACACCTCGGGCGGCGGATCGAGCAGCCGGGCACGCGCGGGGCGCGTGGGGCCGTCGTTGAGCTGCACGCCCGAGCGCAGGGCGGTGAGCGCCGCTTCGGTCGGCTCGCCTTCCACCTGCACCCAGTAGATCTTCTCCATCTTGAAGCGCGGATCGGCGATGTGTGCCTGGAGCTTGCCGTCGTCGGTGAGCAGCAGCAGGCCCTCGCTGTCGGCATCGAGCCGGCCGGCGACGTAGACGCCGGGGATGTCGATGAAGTCTTTCAGGCCGCGCCAGCGGCCCTCGGGCGTGAACTGGCTGAGGACGCCGTAAGGTTTGTTGAAGCGGATCAGGCGGGAAGAGCTCGGAAAAGTCATGAGCGCACAGGATAGCCCGGGTCTGTCCTGCAGCATTCGGGCCGCCTTGGAGATTCCAATCGGCTTATCACACAGGAGAACCCGGCATGACGATGCGAAGCCACATCCATCTCGCGTGCGTGGCGGCGGCAGGCCTTTCGATGGCCGCCTGCAGCAGCTCATCCTTGCGCGTCGGCGGCGCGCCCGAGGCGAGCGTCAAGAACTGCGTCGCTGCGGCCGCGCGCGAACTGCGTGTGCCCCCGGGCAGCATCGTGGTGGACAGCGGCACGACGCCGCGCGACGGCGTCTACACGATCAACCTGAAGGTCGGGCCGCAGGGACGGTCCGCCGTTTGCACCACCGACGAGAACAGTGCGGTGCTGGGCGTGGTCTACAAGCGGCCCGAATAGCGGCGCAGGGCTTACTTGCCCCAGCTGTCCCGCATCCCCGCCGCGCGGTTGAACACGGGCTTGCCGTCCGCGCTGGCCTTCGCGTCGAGCACGAAGTACCCATGCCGCTCGAACTGAATGCCGACACCCGCTTCGGCCTTGGCCAGCGAAGGCTCGACGAACGCCGAGCACACCTCCAGGCTCGCCTTGTTCAGTTCCTCCAGCAGTTCGCCGCTGCCCGGATGGGCCGCGGCAAACAGCCGCTCGTACAGCCGCACCTCGGCCTGCACCGCATCCGCGGCCGCCACCCAGGTGATGTTGCCCTTTACCTTGATCGCATCCGCGCCGGGCGTACCGCTCTTGGTGTCCGGAACCAGCGTGGCCTGCACTTCGACGAGCTTGCCGCTCGCATCCTTGGTGCCGCCGGTGCATTCGATGACGTGGCCGTACTTGAGCCGCACCTTGTTGCCCGGGAACAGGCGGAAGAAGCCCTTGGGTTGCACTTCTTCGTAGTCGGTGCGTTCGATCCATACCTCGCGGCCGAGCTTGAACTCGCGATGGCCCATTTCCGGGTGATGGGGGTGAACCGGCGCCGAGCAGTCGTCGAGCGTGCCGTCGCCGCCCATCAGTTCGCCCCAGTTGGTGATGACGAGCTTGACCGGGTCGAGCACGGCCATCGCGCGCGGGGCGATCGGGTCCAAGGTGTCGCGCAGCGCGGCCTCGAGGCTGGCGTAATCGATCCAGCCGCCCGACTTGGTCGTGCCGCTGCGTTCGCAGAACAGCCGCAGCGCCTCGGGCGTGTAGCCGCGGCGGCGCAGGCCGGCGATGGTGGGCATGCGCGGATCGTCCCAGCCGTCGACGTATTTCTCTTCGACCAGCTGGCGCAGCTTGCGCTTGCTGGTGAGCACGTGGGTCACGTTGAGGCGGGCGAATTCATACTGGCGCGGGTGCGGGCTGGCGACGAGGCCGCCTTCGGCGAGGCGATCGAGCAGCCAGTCGTAGAAGGGACGCTGGTCTTCGAACTCCAGCGTGCAGATGCTGTGGGTGATCTGTTCCAGCGCGTCCTCGATGGGGTGCGCGTAGGTGTACATCGGATAGATGCACCACTTGTCGCCGGTGTTGTGGTGGGTGGCCCGGCGCACGCGGTACAGCGCGGGGTCGCGCATGTTGATGTTGGTGCTGGCCATGTCGATCTTCGCGCGCAGGATGGCGGCGCCATCGGCGACCTGGCCGTCGCGCATGGCGCGAAAGCGCGCGAGGTTTTCCTCGGGCGTGCGGGTGCGGAAGGGGCTGTCGGTGCCGGGCGTGTTGAAGTCGCCGCGGTTCGCGCGCACCTCTTCGGCGGTCTGTTCGTCGACGTAGGCGAGGCCGGCGCCGATCAGGTATTCGGCCGCCTCGTACATGAAGTCGAAGTAGTTGCTCGCGAAATACTCGTGCGGTTGCAGCGTGCCGGGGGCGCTGGGGCGGTCGGCCAGATAGGTTTCGTAGCCGAGCCACTTCACCGCGTCGCGGATCGAGTCAACGTATTCCTGGTCTTCTTTCTCGGGGTTGGTGTCGTCGAAGCGCAGGTGGCTCACGCCGCCGTATTCCTTGGCCAGCTCGAAGTTGAGCCAGATGCTCTTGGCGTGGCCGATGTGCAGGTAGCCGTTGGGCTCGGGCGGAAAGCGCATGCGCACCCTGGCGGGGTCGGCCATGCCCTGGGCGTGGTGGGTGGCGTTGCCGGGCGATCCGCCCCATTTGCGGCCAGAATAAGCACCCTGTGCGAGATCGTTCTCGATCACGTGGCGCAGGAAATTGCTTGGTGCAGCGGTCGTTTTGGCGCCGTTTTTGTCGGTCGGGGAGGTCATTGCCTCATTCTAGAGGGCACCCCTTATAGGTTACCTTTGGCAACGTTCTTCACAATGCCCGGTGCACCCCCTTTGCATTTGCCGCGTTCAATACATCCATGGGCGGTTCAGATCCGAACGCAGCCCACCGAAACAAGGAGTCCAGGATCATGAGCCTCACACGTTCAACTTTCTTCAAATGGGCCACCGCAGGCGTGGTGGCAGCCGGTGCATTGTTTGCCGCCACTTCAGCCAGCGCCCGTAGCGACGTGAGCTGGTCGGTCGGTGTCGGCCTTCCCGGCGTGGCAGTGGGCGTGGGCGCTCCGGCCTACTACCCGGCGCCGGTCTATGCGCCGCCGGCACCCGTGTACTACGCACCCCCGGCCCCGGTCTACTACAACCCGCCGCCCGTGTACTACCGTCCGGCCCCTGTCTACTACGGCCCGCCGGCCTACTACGGCCCGCGCTACTACGGTCGAGGCTACTACCGCGGCCATGGCCACTGGCGCTAAATTGCAACGCCATTCGTGACTGAATGAAAAAGCCGGCCCCCGAAGGGCCGGCTTTTTCTTTGGGCGCGCCAGCCGATTTCACATGGCGCGAAAAAGATGGGCGTACAGGCGGCTGACCGGGATCTTCTCGGCCCTGCCGCGCAGCATCAGGTGCAGCTTGCCGGCCTCGTCGCGGTGCACCGATTCGATGGCCGAACTGCGCACCACCACCGCCCTATGCACCTGCCAGAAAGTGTCGGCGTCGAGCTGGGTCAGCAATTGCTTGAGCGGCGTGCGGATCAGGTATTCGTGCGAGGCGGTCAGCACGCGCAGGTATTTGTCGGCGGCCTCGAAGTACAGCACTTCGTCGATGGGCACCATGCGCACGGTGCTGCCACCGGCGTCGCTGGCGGCGATCATGCGCAGCGGGGCGGTGGCCGCAGCTGCCGCGCCGGCTCCAGCGACCGTCAGCACCTGGCGCCACTGGGCGAGCGTTCGTTCGAGCGCTTCGTCGGCCACGGCGGATGTGGGCGCAGGTTGCCGTGCGGACAGTGCCTGCTGCAGCCGGCCCACGGTCTTGCGCAGGCGCCCGGGCTGCACGGGCTTGAGCACGTAGTCGAGGGCCTGGGCCTCGAAGGCGCGGGTGGCGTATTCGTCGTAGGCCGTCACGAACACCAGCTGGGGCATCGGCGCCTCGTCGATGGGCCAGCTGTCGGCCAGTTCGGCGGCGGCGCCCAGGCCGTCGAGGCCGGGCATGCGGATGTCGAAGAACAGCACCTGCGGCAGCAGGCGCAGCGCCTCGCGCACCGCGCTGCGGCCGTCGCCTGCCGTGGCGACGATCTGCAGTTCGGGCCATGCGGCGGCCAGTTCGGCCTTGAGGGCCTGAGCGAGCAGGGGTTCGTCTTCGGCAATGAGGGCGGTCGGGGTCATCTGGTTGTTGTTGTGGGGTGAGGTTGTTCAGACGGGCGTGGGGAAGCTCAGCGTGGCGCAGGTGCCGCCGGCGGGCGAGGGCGAGAGGCTCATGCGGCCCTGGGCGCCGTATACCGTGGCCAGCCGCTCGCGCACCTGCTCGAGCCCGAAGCCGCTGCCTTCAGAAGGCGGTGCGGCATCGAGGCCCACGCCGGTGTCGCTCACCTCGATCTCCAGCAGGCCGGCCTGCCTGCGGGCGCGCACGACGATCTCGCCGCCTTCCACCTTCGGCTCCAGTCCGTGGCGGATGCTGTTTTCCACCAGCGGCTGCAGCAGCATCGGCGGCACGGGCGCGTCGCGCAGGTCGTCCGGCAGGTCGAGCGTGTAGCGCAGGCGTTCGCCCATGCGCACCGACATCAGTTCGAGGTAGTCGCCCAGCCGCTCGAACTCGGCCGACAACGGATGCGACAGCGCGCGCGAGCCGCTCAAGGTCATGCGCAGGTAGCTGTTGAGCCGGTCGAGCATGGCCACGGCGCGCGGCGGGTCGACGGTGATCAGCACGCGCAGGTTGGCCAGCGTGTTGAACAGCATGTGCGGCTCGAGCTGCGTCTCGAGCAGCTTGAGCCGTGCCTCCGTGGCATTGCGCTGTGCCAGCTCGATCTGGCCTTGCATGTGCTTGCTTCTGCCGAGGCTGTAGAAGAAGAAGCACATGCCGATCGTCGCCATGATGGTGATCGTGGCGGCAGTGGCCAGCTTGTGGCCCTTGAGTTCGAGGAAGTCGAATCGGGGTGCGCCGAACCAGGCGTCACCGATGAGGTTGCCGACGAAGAAGCCGACGACCATGCCCATCGCGATCAGGAGAAAACCCGCCGGCCATCCTGGCCAGAGGGTTTCGCGGTGTCCGCTGATCAGCAGCCGGCCGAAGTCGATGAACAGCCAGCTCACGGTGCCGATCGCCAGCGAATAGACCAGGTGGCCGGCCCAGTTGCCACCGCCGGTGAGGGTCATCGCGGTGGCGATGAGGCAGCAGAAGACGGCGGTGATCAGGCCATGCCGCAGCATGCTCCTCAGGTTCTCGGGCGTGAACCTGTTGTTTGCAGCAGGCAGGCCTGGATTCACCCGCGGTCCCCGGCACCCAGTGCGCGGCGTTCGCGCTCCACGAGCCTGTCGTAGAAGCCGCCGCCGGCCACGAACCAGACCACGGCGCCATGGATCAGCAGGCCCAGGCCCCAGCCCATGAGCGGGTACATCGCCCAGTTGCGGCCATGGGCCGCCGAGAGCGCGACGAGGCCGAGGTTGACCAGCACGTAGACAAAAGCGTGGATGTACCAGCCCATCTTGGCGCCGGCGCGGCGGCGGGCGAGGCGCTCGACGTCGGAGCGGGTGGGATTCGATGCAATGTGGTTCATGACAACTCCTTGTATTGGACAGGAATGAAATCTGAGGCGGCCAGCGATGGCGGCGATGTCGCCTGCAAGGCCGCGCGCTCCCGCAGCTCCTCGGTCGTCTCGCCCGGCCCGTCGGGCTTCCAGCCCGGCGGCTTCACGAGGTAGCCGACGAAGGCGCGCACCGAGCGGGCCGAGGCCAGGTCGCGGAACAGCGCGCGCCAGTGCATGAACTCGATCTCGAAAAGGTTGTACGAGGTGACCGGGTTCACCAGCCCGTAGCGGCAAGGGATGTCGGCGCGCTCGGGAATGTAGGTGCCGAACAGGCGGTCGAACACGATCAGCACGCCGCCGTAGTTGCCGTCCAGGTATTCCAGGTTGGAGGCGTGGTGCACACGGTGGGCCGAGGGGGTGTTCAGCACCCATTCGAGCGGCCCGAGGCGCGGGATCCAGGTCGCGTGGATCCAGAACTGGTACAGCAGGTTCAGCGTGAGCATCAGCAGGATCACCCGCGGCGGCATGCCCAGCAGCGGCGCCAGCATGAAGAACGCCAGGGTGCCGGTGAGGCGGCCGGTCCAGCCGAAGCGGTAGGCGGCCGACAGGTTCAGCTGGTTCGGCGAATGGTGGATGGCGTGGGTGCACCAGAACCAGCGCACCCGGTGCGCCGCGCGGTGGTACCAGTAGTAGCAGAACTCCTGGCCGATGAAGCAGGCGGCCCAGCCGGTCCAGTGGTCCATCGGCAGGGTGAAGAGGCGGTGGGCGTAGAACCAGTCCATCGCGCCGCTCCAGAAGGCCAGCGGCAGCAGCCAGCGCATTGGGTATTCGCGCACCAGGAAGTCGACCACCGAGATGCCGGACGCCTTCCAGTCGTAGCTGCGCCAGCCGTTGCGCCAGGACAGCACGAGCGCCTCGGCGATGGAGGCGGCGAGCACCACCGTGACGGAGATCTTGAGGATCAGCAGGAGTACGTTCATGGCGGTGATTTCCTGGGGGGCTGCGGCTCGGGATCTTAGGCGGCGCCGACCGTGGCCGTCATGGCGTCAGTACGGATGGCCAGCTTCCACAGGCGCACCGCACGGGCCGCGAAGACACCGCTGAAGGCACCGTACAGCACCGGGATCACGAGGCCGAAGGCCGCCTGCTGGCGCAGTTCGGGGTGCATGGCCAGCGCTGCGCCCACCACGTACTTGGTCAGGAAGATGCCCATCATGAGCATCAGCGGCACCGGGCTGCCGGCCACGTGGAAGCGGCGCGCTGCCGCGTCGTAGCGGGTGGTGGCGGGCAGCGGGCGCTGCAGCACCAGCGCCATCATCGCCACCGCCGCGGCGGCCCAGCCGAGCAGGGCGCCGAAGGAATCGCCGAAGACGGAAACCACGCCATAGACCGACAGCGCGCCCATCGCCACGGGCATCAGCGTGACGCGCGTCAGGCTCACGTTGTTGGCGAGCAGCTGCCTGGCGCCGAGCCACAGCAGCAGGAAGAACACGGCGAAGACCCACTTGGGCGTGTGAAGGATGATTTGCATCAGCATGGTTGCGCTCCGTTGAAAGTGGAAGGTCGAATCGATGCAGCGGACTGTGCCGACGCTCGCCCATTCCTGCCACGGGCGTGCGACGAAATGCATGCGGGCGGCGCGAACTGCGGCCCGAAGGCGTGAATTGCGCTTGATCGCGGATGTCGGCGGGCAGCTTTACCGTCGCTTTACGGCATAGCAAACAGCCGGACTACCATTCCGCGCTGTACTACGCTGGTCCGCACTCCTGCCCTGCATTTCCTGCACGCACCGTCCATGGAACAAGAAAAACCACCCGAGCCCCTGCCTCCCACCGTCTCGCCCACACATCCGACGGTGCGCAGGCGCCGCTGGGTCGGCGGGCTGCTGACGTTGCTGCTGCTCGTGGCATTGGGCGGGGGCGCCTGGTATCTGATCCAGCGGTCGAAGACGCCCGTTCCCGGTCCCGGTGGCGGCCCCGGTGCCGGCCGGCAGGGCGGGCCCGGTGGTCCGGGCGGCCCGGGTGGGCGCGGCGGCGGTGGCGGGGCCTCCAGCACGGTGGGCGTCGCCACGGCCAGGCAGGCCGACATCCCCGTGCAACTCGAAGCGCTGGGCACCGTCACGCCGCTGGCCAACGTGATCGTCCAGCCGCAGGTGTCGGGCGTGCTCACGGCCGTGCTCTTCCAGGAAGGGCAGATGGTCAAGAAGGGCGACGTGCTCGCCACCATCGATCCGCAGCCGTTCCAGAACGCGCTGGCGCAGGCCTCCGGGGCGCGCCAGCGCGACGAGGCGCAGCTGGCGGCGGCGCGCGTCACGCTGCAGCGCTACCAGACTCTGCTGGGGCAGGACTCCATCGCCCGGCAGGACGTGGACACGCAGGCCGCGCTGGTCAAGCAGCTCGAAGGCACTGTGGCCATCGACCGCGCCAACGAGAACACGGCCAAGCTCAACCTTGCCTGGAGCCGCATCACCGCGCCGGCGAGCGGGCGCATCGGCCTGCGACCGGTGGACGCGGGCAACTACATCTCGACCGGCAGTACCAACGGCGTGGCGACCATCACGCAGATCGCACCCATCGACGTCGAGTTCGCCATTCCGCAAGACCGCGTGCCCGAAGTGCAGGAGCGCCTCGCGCAGGGCGCCAAGCTCGACGCCACCGCCTTCGACCGCACGCGCACGCGCCGGCTCGCGAACGGTACCTTTGCCACCCTCGACAACCTGGTCGACACCGCGACCGGCACCGTCAAGGCCAAGGCCCGTTTCTCCAATGCCGACGATGCGCTGTTCCCGAACCAGTTCGTCAACCTGCGGCTGCTGCTGCGCACCGTGAGCAGCGCGGTGGTGGTGCCGGTCACGGCGCTGCGCCACGGCCCCAACGGCGACTACGTGTATGTGCTGAACGACGACAGCACGGTGTCGCAGCGGCCGGTGACGCGCGGTGAATCGAGCGTGGACAACGTGGCGGTCATGTCGGGCCTGAAGGCCGGCGAGCAGGTCGTGACCGAAGGCGGCGACCGGCTGAAGGATGGCGCGCGGGTGCAGACCCAGGCCGAGCGCCCGGCCGGCGCGGCATCGGCGCCCGCGGGCGGCACGGCTCGTGGCGGGCGCCGCCAGGGTGGTGCCGGCGGCGGCGGCGCGGCGATGCCGAAGGGTGCCGCATCGGGCCCGGCCGCGGCGGTTCCCGCTACCCCTGCTGCCCCCGCCGCCCCCGCGGCGGAATCCGCGCCTCCCGCCAAGCTCCCGACCGCCGAGCAGCGCCAGCGCATGCTCGATTCGGCCAAGGACAACCCGGAACAGCTGGAGCGCCGCAAGCGCTTCCTCGAGGCGCTGGACCGCGGCGACCCGGCGGCGCTGGAGCGCTGGCAGCGCATGTCCGAAGGCCGCGGCGAGGGCGGACAGGGCAGGCGCGGCCCATGACAGGCAATAGCCGCTGCAGCGCGGAGACCTCCCGGTGAGCCCCTCACGCCCGTTCATTCTCCGGCCGGTGGCGACCTCGCTGCTGATGGTCGCCATCGTGCTGGCCGGCCTGGTGGCGTTCCGCTTCCTGCCGCTGTCGGCCTTGCCGCAGGTCGACTACCCGACCATCCAGGTGCAGACGCTTTACCCCGGGGGCAGCCCCGAGGTGATGAGCAACACCGTCACTGCGCCGCTGGAGCGCCAGTTCGGCCAGATGTCGGGGCTCGACCGCATGAGCTCGACCAGCGCCGCGGGTGTGTCGATCATCACGCTGCAGTTCTCGCTCGGCCAGACGCTCGACGTCGCCGAGCAGGAAGTGCAGGCCGCCATCAATGCCGGCGGCTCGCTGCTGCCGGCCGACCTGCCCGCGCCGCCGGTGTATGCCAAGGTCAATCCGGCCGATGCGCCGGTGCTCACGCTGGCCGTCACGTCCGACACGCTGCCGCTCACCGAGGTGCAGAACCTCGTCAACACGCGGCTCGCACAGAAGATCAGCCAGGTCTCGGGCGTCGGGCTGGTGTCGCTCAGCGGCGGGCAGCGCCCGGCCGTGCGCATCCAGGCCAACACGCAGGCCCTCGCCGCCAACGGCATCGGGCTGGACACGCTGCGTACCGCCATCAGCGCGGCCAACTCGAACGGCGCCAAGGGCAGCTTCGACGGCCCCAAGCGCGCCTACACCATCAACTCGAACGACCAGCTGCTCACGGTCGAGGACTACAAGAACCTCATCGTCAGCTACAAGAAGGGCGCGCCGATCCGCATGGTCGACGTGGCGCAGGTGGTCAACAGCGCCGAGAACACGCAGCTCGGCGCATGGGCCGGGACAAAGTGCCCCCCCGAAGTTGCTTCGCAACCTCCCCCCAAGGGGGGCGACTGCCTTGGGACGGCCCGGCGCCAGCCCGGGACCGCCGAGGCCGGTGAGGGCAAGCTCACGCCGGCCATCATCCTGAACGTGCAGCGCCAGCCGGGCGCGAACGTGATCGCCACCGTCAACGCCATCAAGAAGCTGCTGCCCGAGCTGCAGGCCGGCTTTCCCGCGGGCCTGAAGATCGAAGTGCTCAGCGACCGCACCGCGGGCATCCGCGCTTCGGTGCAGCACGTGGAGATGGAACTGGTGCTGGCCGTGGTGCTGGTGGTGCTGGTGATCTTCGCCTTTCTCGGCAGCCTGCGCGCCACCGTCATTGCCAGTGTCGCGGTGCCCATCTCGCTCATCGGCACCTTCGGCCTGATGTACATGCTGGGCTACAGTCTGAACAACCTGAGCCTGATGGCGCTGACCATCGCCACCGGCTTCGTGGTGGACGACGCGATCGTGATGATCGAGAACATCGCGCGCTACATCGAGGAGGGCGAGAAGCCCCTGCAGGCGGCCTTCAAGGGCGCGACGCAGATCGGCTTCACCATCATCTCGCTGACGGTGTCGCTTATTGCCGTGCTGATCCCGCTGCTCTTCATGGGCGACGTGGTGGGGCGGCTGTTTCGCGAGTTCGCGGTGACGCTGGCCATCACCATCCTGATCTCGGCCGTGGTCTCGCTCACGCTCGTGCCGATGATGTCGGCGCGCTGGCTCAAGCACCAGCCGAAGAAAGAAGGCGGCACGGGCTTCGGCGCGCGTGCCCAGCGTTTCTTCGAAGGCGTGATGCTGCGCTACGACCGCTCGCTGCATTGGGTGATCGATCACCAGCCGCTCACGCTGCTGGTCGCCTTGCTCACCATGGTGCTGACCGTGGTGCTGTACCTCACGATCCCGAAGGGCCTGTTCCCCACGCAGGACACCGGCCAGCTGCAGGGCCGCATCCAGGCGGCGCAGGACGTGTCGTTCGACCGCATGTCGCAGCTGCAGCAGCAGGCGGCCCGCGCGATTCTGGACGACCCCGACGTGGAGAACCTCAGCTCCTTTGTCGGCGTGGACGCCGCCAACAACACCATGCTGCATACGGGCAGCATGCTCATCAACCTGAAGTCCGGCCACGACAGCCAGCAGAAGGTGATGGACCGGCTGCGCGAACGCGCGCGGCAGGTGGCCGGCGTCACGCTGTACCTGCAGCCCACGCAAGACCTGACCATCGACGCCGAGACCGGGCCGACCGAATACCGCGTGTCGCTCGAAGGCGTGGACAGCGCGACGATCACCGGGTGGATGAAGAAGCTCGTGGCGAAGCTGCAGGACTCCGACAAGGTGCGCAACGTGAGCAGCGATGCCGGGGCGCAAGGGCTGGCCGCCTTCGTGAACGTGAACCGCGATACGGCGGCCCGGCTGTCGATCACCGCGAGCACGGTGGACGATGCGCTCTACAGCGCCTTCGGCCAGCGCATCGTGTCGACGATCTTCACCGAGACGAACCAGTACCGCGTGATCCTCGAGGCGCAGCCCGGGATGGTGAACACGCCGCAGACGCTCGGGCAGCTGAGCCTGATCGCGGGCTCCGGCACTGCGACGCCGCTGTCCGCCATCGCCGACATCACCGAGCAGCAGGCACCGCTGCAGATCACGCACGTGGCGCAGTACCCGGCGAGCACGCTGAACTTCGATACCGCACCTGGGGTTTCGCTTGGCGCTTCGGTCGATGCGATTCGCGCGGCGGCCAAGGAGATCGGGCTGCCGGGCAGCGTGACGATGACTTTCCTGGGCGCTTCAGGGGCCTACGAGAGGTCGCTGTCGAACCAGCTGTGGCTGATTCTTGCCGCCGTGGTCTGCGTGTACATCGTGCTGGGGGTGCTGTACGAGAGCTACGTGCATCCGCTGACGATCCTGTCCACGCTGCCTTCTGCCGGGGTCGGTGCGTTGCTCGCGTTGATGATCACGGGCAACGACCTGGGGGTGATCGGGATCATCGGGATCATCCTGCTGATCGGCATCGTGAAGAAGAACGCGATCATGATGATCGACTTCGCTATCGATGCGGAGCGTACCCAGGGCAAGTCTGCGCGCGAAGCCATTCATCAGGCTGCCTTGCTGCGCTTCCGGCCCATCTTGATGACGACGCTGGCCGCCTTGTTTGCTGCCATTCCTTTGATGTTGAGTTTTGGGGAAGGCGCCGAGTTGCGCAGGCCTCTGGGCTTGGCGATCTTCGGCGGGCTGATCGTCAGCCAGTTGCTGACGCTGTTCACTACGCCTGTGATCTACCTGGCGTTTGACCGGCTGGGTGGGGGGAGCTCTCGACGGGTCGTGATCGAGGAGGAGGCGGTTTGATGCTGTCTGACTCCTGGTGCTTGGTTTGCTTTCCGGGGCCGAGGCCCGGCCGGCGCCCCGAGCAGGGGGCACAGCGATGAATCTCTCGCTGCCCTTCGTCCGCCGCCCCATAGGCACAGTCCTGCTGACCATCGGCGTCGCCCTCGCAGGCATCGCCGCGTTCTTCGTCCTCCCCGTCTCACCGCTACCCCAGGTCGACTACCCGGTCATCTCGGTAAGAGCATCCATCCCGGGAGCAAGCCCCGAGACGATGGCAACCAGCGTGGCAACCCCGCTGGAGCGCCACCTGGGCACCATCGCAGGCGTCAACGAAATGACGTCCACCAGCTCGGTAGGCTCCTCAAGAGTCACCCTGCAGTTCGACCTGAGCCGCAACATCGACGGCGCGGCCCGCGAAGTGCAGGCCGCCATCAACGCCAGCCGCGTGGACCTTCCCGCCACGCTGCGCAGCAACCCGACCTACCGCAAGGCCAACCCGGCGGCCTCGCCGGTCATCATCCTGGCCCTCACGTCCAAGACCAAGACCCCGGGCCAGATCTACGACGCCGTCTCGAACATCGTGAGCCAGCGACTGTCGCAGGTGGATGGGGTGGGCGACGTGGAGATCGGCGGCGGCTCTCTTCCCGCGGTGCGCGTGGAACTGCTGCCTTTCGCGCTCAACCGCTACGGCATCAGCACCGAGGACGTGCGTGCCGCCATCCAGGCCTCCAACGCCAACCGCCCCAAGGGTATCGTGCAGGGCGAAGGCCGCAAGCTCCAGATCTACACGCAGACGCCGGCCCTGCGCGCCAGCGACTACGCCTCGATGGTGGTGGCCTGGCGAAACGGCGCGGCGGTGCGGCTGCAGGACGTGGCGGAGGTGCTCGACGGCGTGGAAGACACGCGCACGCTGGGCCTCTTCAATGGCCAGCCGGCGATCGTCATCCTCATCACGCGGCAGCCCTCGGCCAACATCATCGAAACCGTCGACAGCGTGCGCGCGCTGCTGCCCGAACTGCAGGCGCAACTGCCGCCCGACGTCACGCTGCAGGTCGCGTCGGACAGCACCAACTCCATCCGCGCCTCGTTGCGCGAGGTCGAGTTCACGCTGATCGCCGCGGTGCTGCTCGTGGTGCTGGTGGTCAGCCTGTTCCTGCGCAGCGTTCGCGCCACCATCGTGCCGGCGGTGGCCACGGTGGCGGCCCTGCTCGGCACCTTCGGGGTGATGTACCTGCTGGGCTTCAGCCTCAACAACCTGAGCCTGATGGCGCTCACGGTGGCGACGGGCTTCGTGGTGGACGACGCCATCGTCGTGCTCGAGAACACCAGCCGGCACATCGAGTCGGGCATGACGCGCATGAAGGCGGCGCTGCTGGGCGCGAAGGAAGTGGGCTTCACCGTGCTGTCGATCAGCGTGTCGCTGGTGGCGGTGTTCATTCCGCTGCTGTTCATGGGCGGGCAGGTGGGGCGGCTGTTCCGCGAGTTCGCGATCACGCTGTCGGCGGCGGTGATGATCTCGCTGGTCATCTCGCTCACCACCACGCCGATGATGTGCGCATGGCTCCTGAAGCCCGGCGGCGAGCACGACAAGAACAAGCCGCAGGGACGCCTCGGCCGCATGGCGGCGCGCAGCTACGACTGGGTGCTCAAGCGCTACGAGAACAGCCTCGACTGGGCGCTCGACAGCAAGGCGCTCGTCATGCTCATTCTGGTGGCAGTAGTCGGGCTCAACGTCTACCTCTTCAGCGCCGCGCCCAAGGGTTTCTTTCCGCAGCAGGACAGCGGCCAGCTCAACGGCGGGCTGCGCGCCGACCAGAGCATTTCGTCGCAGGCGCTGGCCGACAAGCTGCGGCAAGTGATCGATATCGTCCGCAAGGACCCCGCGGTTGACACGGTGATCGGCTTCACCGGCGGATCGCGTGCGGGTGGCGGCTTCATGTTCGTCAACCTGAAGCCGGCCAACCAGCGCACGGAAAGCGGCCTGGCCGTGATCGCGCGGCTGCGGCCGCAGCTCAACGAGGTGACCGGCCTGCGCGTTTTCCTCGGCCCCGTGCAGGACGTGCGCTCGGGCGGCCGCGCCAGCAATTCCACCTACCAGTACTCGCTCAAGAGCGACAGCCTGGCCGACCTGCGCACCTGGGCCGTCAAGCTGTCCGACGAACTGAAGCTGCAGCCGGTGCTGACCGACATCGACACCGACCAGGACCAGAACGGCGTGGAGACGGTGGCCAAGGTCGACCCGGACAGCGCGCGCCGGCTCGGCCTGACTTCCACCGCCATCGACAACGCGCTCTACAACGCCTTCGGCCAGCGGCAGGTGGCAACCATCTACACCGAGCTCAACCAGTACCACGTGGTGATGGAGTGGGCGCCGCGCTACACGCGCAGCCCCAATTCGCTGAGCGATGTGTACGTGCCGGCGACCAAGACCTCGGTGATCGGCGGGCAGACGGTGACCACGCAGGTGGCGGCGGCGACGGGCACCACGTCGTCCTCCGGCAGTTCGGCGGCATCGGCCACGGCCGCGAGCGCGACGGTGCCGGTCTCGGCCAACGCGGGCCTGCGCGGCGCGTCGACCGGCAACGTGCTCAGCAACACGCCCACCGCCCTGGTGCCGCTGTCGGCGGTGGCGAAGTTCGAGGAGCAATCCGTCGCAACCTCGGTAAGCCATGAAGACGGCGAGTTGGCGACCACGATCTCGTTCAACCTTGCCGAGGGCGCGAACCTCGGCGACGCGCGCGAGGCCATCGCCAAGGCCGAGGCCAACATCGCCATGCCCACCAACGTGCGCGGCGCGTTCGCCGGCACGGCAGCCAGTGCGCAGCAGTCGCAGGGGCAGCAGTTGATGCTGATCCTGGCGGCGCTGGTCGTGATCTACATCGTGCTGGGCATCCTCTATGAAAGCCTGGTGCATCCGATCACCGTGCTGTCGACGCTGCCGTCGGCCGGCGTGGGCGCGGTGCTGGCGCTGCTGATGTTCCGCATGGAGTTCTCGATCATTGCGCTGATCGGCGTGTTCCTGCTGATCGGCATCGTGAAGAAGAACGCCATCCTGATCATCGACTTTGCGCTGGAGGCGGAGCGCTCGCGCGGGCTCACGCCGCTCGAGGCGGTCCGCGAGGCCTGCCTGCTGCGCTTCCGACCGATCCTGATGACCACGCTGGCAGCCGCGTTGGGCGCGCTGCCGCTGGCCATTGGCTTCGGGGAGGGCGCCGAGCTGCGCCGGCCGCTGGGCGTGGCCATCATCGGCGGGCTGATCGCGAGCCAGCTGTTGACCCTGTTGACGACGCCAGTGGTCTACCTGTTGCTGGACAAGCTGCGCCGCCGAAGCAAACATGAACACGAATTGAGCCGTGCCACGCCCGTCTGAGAACAACACCGCCATGAACGCACTGCTTTCCACTTCGCGCTTTTCGCTCTCGGCGCTCGCGCTCGCCGCGGCCCTCGCCGGCTGCGCCGTCGGCCCGCGCTACGTGCAGCCCACCACCGCCGCGTCCATCGACTGGAAAGAGCAGAAAACCGCCGAAGGCTGGCTGCCCGCCGCGCCGGCCGATGCGCTCGACCGCGGCGAGTGGTGGAAGCTGTTCGCTGACCCCGCGCTCGACGAACTGGCTGGCCGCGTGCAGGTGTCGAACCAGAACATCGCCGCGGCGGTGGCCAACTACACGCAGGCCCAGGCGCTGGTGCGCGGCGAGCGGGCGGCACTGTTCCCGTCGGTGTCGCTCGACGGTTCGGGCAAGCGCTCCGGCACCGTGGGCGGCAGCAGCACGTCGAGCCCGGCGAACACTTTCTCGGCCACGCTCGGCGCGAGCTGGACGCCCGATGTGTGGGGCCGCCTGCGCGAAGCCGTGAGCAGCGCGCAGGCCAACGCGCAGGCGAGCGAGGCCGATCTTGCGGCCGCGCGGCTCTCGGCCATTGGCAGCCTCGCGACCAACTACTTTTCCCTGCGCGAGGCCGATGCCGAGATCGTGCTGCTCGACGAGACCATCCAGGGCTATCAGCGCGCCTTCGAGATCACGAGCAACCGCTATGCGGCCGGCATCGCCGCGCAGACCGATGTGCTGCAGGCGCAGACGCAGCTCGTCAACGCCAAGGCCGAGCGCGTGGGCCTGCAGCGCACGCGCTCCACCTACGAGCACGCCATTGCGATGCTGCTGGGCGTGGCGCCCGCCGACTTCAGCCTGCCGGCCGCGCAATGGACGCCCATGGTGCCCGGTGTGCCGCTCGGCGTGCCTTCCACGCTGCTGCAGCGCCGGCCCGACATCGCGGCGGCCGAGCGCTCGGTGGCGGCGGCCAATGCGCAGATCGGCATTGCGCGCGCGGCGTACTTCCCGAACATCGGCCTCACGGCCTCGGTGGGCAGCAACGCAAGCCGCGTGAAGGATCTGTTCGGCTCGGCCAACACACTGTGGGGGCTCGGGCTGTCGGTGGCACAGGTGATATTCGACGCGGGCGCGATTGCGGCCAATGTCGATTCCGCCAAGGCCGGCTACGAGTCCAGCGTGGCGCGCTACCGCCAGACAGTGCTCACCGCCTTCCAGGCCGTGGAAGACCAGCTCACCGCCAGCGCAACGCTCGCGCAGCAAGAGGGCCTGCGCCGCGAGGCATCCGCGGCGGCCGACAAGACCGAGCAGCAGCTGCTCAACCGCTACCGCGCCGCACAGGTGAGCTACACCGACGTGGTCACGGCACAGGCTGCCGCGCTCAGCGCGCGGCGCACGCTGGTGCAACTGCAGGTCAATCGCCAGAACACCGCCGTCGCGCTGATCCAGGCGATGGGTGGCGGATGGCAGGCCGGGTGGATGGAGGGCAACGCCAAGGCGGATGCGGCAGCACCGCACCCCGCCGCTTCCCGCACGCAGTAGAGCGGCGATGCCGGGGATGGGCGCGAGGCCCATCCGCAAGCCCGAGGGTCAGCGCAGGCGCTTCGCCGGGCCTGATTGCAATGTCACGACGTCCGGGCGGTCAATGCGCCGTACGGTCGATGGTGTGGCCCAGGTAGTCCTTGTCGGTCACCAGCACCCACAGCGCCAGCACCAGGATCACCGCGGCCACGAGCACCGCGTTGACCATGGCCATCTCGATGCCGCGGAAACCGAGCACCCAGGGCGAAACCGCGAGCCAGGCTGCCAGGCCCACCTCGGTCCATTCTTCCCACTGCCGGGGCACGAAGGTCGCACCGAGCGCCACCGCGCCGAGCAGGATGCCGGTCGCAACCATCGTCCACATGGCGGCCGTCGTGCCCGAAAAGCCCAGAACCCAGGGCGAGACGATCAGCCAGGCGCCGGCGACGGCGTTGACAGGGTCTTGCCAATGCTTCACTTGCTTCATGGTCATTACCTCCTGTCGCGACAAGGCGCCGCGACAACGGTTGGATACACCATCGCGGGCAGGGTTCCGCTGGAGGAAGCTAGCTGCCCCGCGCCGCCGGGGCCGTGAGGTAGGCCCCCGATTCGAACAGTTGCGCCTCCGCCTGGTCGATGCGCCGGATCACGGGCTTGCCGGCGCGGCTGGCCAGCAGTTCGACCAGCGCTTCCGTTACCGCCACCCCGGCCGCGACCGAGGGGAAGAACGAGGGGCTGTTGATCGTGAAGAGCAGGGTCTCGTCCGCCAGCAGCGACAGCGGCGAGGCCGCACTGTCGGTGATGGCAACGATGCGGCAGCCCGCCGCCCGGGCCGCCTGCGCCACCTGCAGCGCCTCGCGCGAGTAGGGCGCAAAGCTCGCCACCACCAGCGCGTCGCCCTTGGCGAAAGCGCGCTGCTGCATCTCCAGCGAGCCGCCCTGGCCGTCGACCAGGTGCACGCTGGCGCGGAAGAGCCGGTACACGTAGACGAATGAAAAGGCGATCGGAAAGCACGCCCTGAAACCCGCGGCGTGCACGGCCGGCGCCTTCTCGATCAGCACGCAGGCCTTCTGCAGCGCCTGCTCGCTTTGCTGGTGGGTGGCCTCGAGGTTGCGGCGCTGCACCTCGAACATTTCGCCGGTCAGCGTCTGGTCTTTCGCGCGGCCGACGAGCTGCTTGGCGCGCCCGCCGTAGGTTTCGGAGCCCAGGCCCATGTCGGCGGCAAATGCTTCCTTGAGCTGCGGCCAGCCTCCGAAACCCAGATGCTGGGCGAACCGCACGAGCGTGGCAGGCGTGCTCTGCGAACGCGTGCCGACGTTGCGCATCGAGCCCGTGACCACCTCGTTCGGATGGTCGAGCACGTAGCGCGCCACCTGCTGCAGCGCGGGGCTCAGTTCGTTGAAACGCTGGCGGATCTGCTCTCTGGTGTTCATTGGATGACCTCCGTGCTTCGCACTGCGGTGCGCGCTTGCTTGGGACGGCCCGGCGGCGGCGCTCATGGCTCCGTCTCTCTTCGGCTGCGGTTGGAACAAATGTACCGGAGGTGGAAGACGGGAACAGTTGACGGAACAAATGTTCCAAACAATAATCCGGGCGAAACGTTGGTTCCAAGCATCCGAA
>Ga0105244_10000504_pt1 | contig 35111 bp, 24 predicted proteins | sample KBSM44metaG_FD_80423 | JGI IMG/M metagenome (GOLD analysis project Ga0105244, IMG submission 80423) | Miscanthus rhizosphere microbial communities from Kellogg Biological Station, Michigan, USA - KBS M4-4 metaG | ecosystem: Host-associated > Plants > Roots > Rhizosphere > Soil | place...
CAGCGTGGTTGCGTACTGTCTTCACTCCAGTCTTGTGTTAACTGGATACCTGCCCAACGGGCAATATCTTCTCGAGTTGGCAGTTTGCCTGCCATAACCAGCTTGCCATCGAGTAAGGTGGCAGGCAGGGATTCCATCCCTGATGTGTTCAGGAACTCCTTAATGACAGGGTTTTTCACGAATTGCTGTGAGTTCTTCGCCAGGCTATAGCGCTGAATATCGTCGCCATTCTTTTTCGCCCACTCAGCGCTCGCGTTCCATTTGACAGCTTCGTCGCTGACTACAACGCTGCTGGTTGCACAGCAACTCGCTGATTCATAAATTTCAATCTTTGGCATGTTGTTTACCTCAATGTTAAGTCGTATTGCTTTACATTGAGGTAAACGAATGAGGCGGGAAAAAGATGCGCGGTTAATTCATTTTTTTGTGGCAGCAGACTAACGAAGTGTCATCCGCCTCGATACGACAGAGTTCTGTCATCAACTCTTTAAGATGCTTTCTGGCCCGCAGCAAACGGGATTTAAACGCCGTAAGCGAGATACCTAACTCTTCTGCCAGCACCTGTTGCGGGCGTCGATTAAGATCGGATTCTTCAATCAGCCATCGTTCATCTTCCGGCAGAGACTGTAGTGTTTCCGGCAAGCAGATATCCAGTGTTGAAATGGCATCAGGGGTGACGTCAGACAACAGAATATCTTCTTCCAGCTCGACAAACTCCCTGGCGATGCGATATTCGTCAATTAGCAGATTTCTTGCCGCGCGATATAACCACGCCTTTGGATTTTCCATTTCACAAAAGGAATCCGCGTGAGCACGGGTACGAAGAAAAAGCTCCTGCAAAAGATCTGCTGCTTTCTCAACATCGCCGGTTTTGGATGCCAGGAAACGAGATAGCTCAGCCTCATGTTGACGCCAGAAAACAGCCATACACGAATTGAAAGCAATCACATCACTCATGCCATACCTCAAATCTTGTTCTGATTGACCCGTCGGGATAGTTCTTCTGCTGACTCTTTTCGCTCGCTGTAGCGGTCAACGAGGTAAGCAGAGTTCCCTCTGGTGAGAAGGGTAAACTTCATCAGTTCTTCCATCACATCGACAATGCGGTCGTAATAAGATGATGGCTTCATGAGCCCATCTTCATCAAACTCCTGCCAGGCTTTAGCCACTGAGGACTGGTTCGGAATGGTGATCATCCGCATCCAGCGGCCAAGAATACGCATCTGGTTTACAGCATTGAATGACTGGGAGCCACCAGATACCTGCATGACGGCCAGCGTTTTACCCTGAGAAGGGCGAACAGCGCCTTCGGATAAGGGTATCCAGTCAATTTGTGCTTTCATGATGCCGGTCATCGCACCGTGGCGTTCTGGTGAGCACCACACCATCCCTTCGGACCAGCGAACCAGTTCACGTAATTCCATGACCTTAGGATGTGTCTCTGGGGCGTCATCAGGAAGAGGCAGACCCGACGGGTTGAAGATACGCACCTCTGCGCCCATGGCAGTCAATAACCTTGCTGCTTCCTCAGTTGCCAGTCGGCTGTATGAGCGTTCACGTACAGAGCCATACAGCATCAGAATGCGAGGGGGATGCGGAACTACAGGTGTGCCAAATCTTGCCTCGGTAATCGAGGTGTCTAAAAAATCAGGTGTAATGTTCTTCAGGTCGTTCATTTATTATTCCTCATGCTTTTTATTGCTCTTATCAGAAAGACTCAAAGATGAGCCTGCACAGCACTCATCAATCAAAAAAGCCATAAGTTCTTCAAGTTGCTCATAACGAGAATGACAAAACAGGGTTCGCCCTTGTCTTTCCTGCCGGATCAGCCCGACAGAAATAAGAGCTGAAAGATGATGGCTTAAAGTAGACGCAGGGATTTGAATCCTCTTCTGCAGATCACCCACAGGTAATCCCCCAGGCCCTGCTCTTACCAATTCCTTATAAATTGCCAGTCTTGTCTGATGCCCCAACTCCTTCAGGGCAGCCGCAGCCGATGCGATATCCATCTTACTCTCCGGTTATAATTGATTCTATATTTCCAGAATAATGGAAATAAATGTGTTTTTCAATGTTATGCCCTTGTTCCAGGAGGACTCAAGAAAAGCTCAATCAGGAATGACACTGAAGCTATCTCAGGTTTGCATATAAGGTGCCACTCCGCTTTTTGACAAGGCGTTATCGCATCTAACCAAGATGTATAGGGGGTTCGAGGGCCAATGATGTAAAAAACCACGTTAACGAGATATCTTATTGTTTTATCATTAAATACTATGCTCCCTCATAAACTTCTTACGCAAAGCGTATAGGCCATAGAACGGAAGTTGACATTATTGGTTGAGTACGTCGCACTCGGAGTGTTTTTACATCTGGTATGAGCTGAGAAGAGCTGACGGTTACATGGAGCGGTATAAGACTCGCAATTCTGTGAACTGTTTTTCATCTTTTGGGACAGGTCTTCCATCATTATCATGGACCGGGCATTTCGCCGATAGGACTTATGATGCCAAAGTATATGTTCAATGGATTGATGACATTAGATCTCCTCCCCATTAAAATAGTGCATAGAGTTTATTTTCCAGCGAACGATTAAATGTACTCAGCCGATGTAGTGAAGAATGAATTTTATACAACAGCCACACGTTCCGGACTGGAAGCGAGTGAAGTCGCCGTACTGAAAAAATCTATACCGGGAGCGTTTGATTTACGAAAACTCAAGAAAAATGAAACCATGCGCCTTGTTGTGGGGAAAAAATCAGGAAAGTCGCGAGTAGTCGCTTATACCTTATCAACAAGTAAGAAAAAATTTGTTGCGTACCGGGTTTCTGATAACAATTTTTATCTGATGTCTGACAGTGCTCAGTTCGCCAGTTTGACTTATCCTAAACCACCCTCTGCTCGTATTAGCTCATCTTTTAGTCCTGCCCGGGTGAATCCCGTTTCGGGTAAAACCAGCCCCCATAACGGCATTGATTATTCTATGCCCATGAACACTAAAATCGTCAGTGTCACAAGTGGCACCGTAACGAAAGCTGAATACAACAAGACGATGGGATATTACATTGAAGTTACCGGTAATGCCGGGGTAAAAACACGCTATCTCCATCTCAATAAAATCCTTGTCAAAAAAGATCAACTCGTGGGGCAAGGTTCCAGCATCGCATTATCCGGAAACAGTGGTCGTTCTTCCGGCCCCCACTTGCATTATGAACTGCTTATGAATGATAAACCGATAGATTCTTTAGCCTACCAGCCTCAACTGAGGCTGGGTAAACTAGAACAACATGTCTATGCCCATATTCAACAATATGAGCAATATCTGGATTAATTGAGGCGTGAACAGCGAAAAATAAAGGGAACGAGGCTGAAATCTTCGTTCCCTTTATGTGACCCCAATTACGCTTTGTGTCGACGTAACCAGATTAATTTATAGGCAGCCGGGATAATAAACATCGACAACAGCGGCGCGGTGATCATCCCGCCAATCATGGGTGCAGCAATGCGGCTCATGACTTCAGAACCCGCACCAGTGCCCCACAGAATCGGTAACAGGCCAGCAATAATTACCGCTACGGTCATCGCTTTAGGTCGAACACGGAGTACCGCACCGTGATAAAGCGCATCATCGAGTCCTGCTGGCGTGAATGTGGCCGGTTCAGTCAGCTTAGGATCCTCCTCAATTGCATGACGTAAATACATCAGCATTACGACCCCAAACTCTGCGGCCACCCCTGCCAGTGCGATAAAGCCAGTTCCTGTTGCGACGGACATATGGAAGCCCTGCCAGTACAGGAACCAGATCCCACCAATCAGTGCAAATGGCAGACTCATCAGTATCAGCAAAGCCTCATCGAAACGTCTGAACGCCAGGTACAACAAAACGAAGATAATCATAATGGTCATCGGGACCATCAACTTCAGTTTCTTGTTTGCGTGCTCCAGTAATTCGAACTGTCCTGAGAATGAGATACTGGTACCGGGCTTAAGTTTTACTTTTTCACTGATGACCGTTTTGAGATCATTCACCACTGAAACCATGTCACGGCCGCGCGCATCGATGTAAATCCAGCTTGTAGGGCGGGCATTCTCTGTTTTCAGCATGGTTGGGCCAGAGATAATCTTTACGTTTGCCACATCGCCCAAAGTAATTTGTTGCTTCATTGGGGTCAGTATGGGTAGCTGCCTCAGTGCGTCAGGGCCATCACGGAAGCCCTGAGGATAGCGGATGTTTATTGGATACCGTGCGACACCTTCAACGGTTTCACCTACCATTGCCCCCCCAATGGCCGAGGAGACGAACAACTGAACATCACCGACCGTCATACCATAACGGGCTGCTTTCTCCCGGTTGATATTAACATCGATATACCGCCCGCCCTCCAGACGCTCTGCAAGTGCTGAGAACACGCCAGGAACCGTTTTGGCGACTTCTTCAATACTTTGTGCAGTAGCATCGATATCAGCCAGCACAGTGCCTGATACTTTGATGCCAATAGGACTTTTGATGCCGGTGGACAACATATCGATGCGGTTGCGGATAGGTGGAACCCAGAGGTTAGCGAGCCCAGGTAAGCGAACCGTCGTATCGAGCTCATCAATGATTTTGTCCAGCGTCATTCCCGGACGCCATTGATCCTGGGGTTTCAACTGAATGGTGGTTTCCACCATTTCCAACGGTGCAGAGTCTGTTGCGGTTTCTGCTTTACCCGTTTTACCAAACACAGAAGCCACTTCAGGGACTGTTTTGATCAGTTTATCGGTGGTTTGCAGCATAGCTGTGGCTTCGGCTGGTGAAATACCGGGAAGTGTTGAGGGCATATACAGCAAATCGCCTTCGTTAATATTCGGCAGAAACTCTCCCCCGACCTTACTCAACGGCCATATCACGGTAAAGATGGACAGGGCAGCAACGACCAGCGTTAATTTTGGCCACTTAAGAACCTTAAGCAGCAATGGATGGTACATTTTTATCAGAAAGCGGTTCAGTGGGTTGCTCGTTTCGGCCGGGATTTTTCCTCTGATCCAAAAACCCATCAGAATAGGAATAACCATTATCGCCAGCGCCGCAGATCCCGCCATGGCATAGGTTTTAGTAAACGCCAGTGGTCCAAACAGGCGTCCTTCCTGCCCCTCAAGGGTAAAGATAGGAATGAAGGAAAGCGTGATGATAAGCAGGCTGATAAACAGAGCCGGGCCAACTTCCACCGAAGCGTCAGTTATCACTTTCCAGCGCGTTTCGTTATTTATTTGTTCACCTGGGTGACGATGTTCCCATTCTTCAAGCCGCTTGTGCGCGTTTTCTATCATCACAATGGCAGCATCCACCATCGCCCCTACGGCGATAGCAATGCCTCCCAGAGACATAATATTGGCATTCATCCCCTGGAAGTGCATGACGATGAATGCAATACACAACCCAAGCGGAAGTGAAATGATGGCGACCAATGCAGAACGCAGGTGCCAGAGGAACAGAGCGCAGACCACCGCGACCACAATAAATTCTTCAAGAAGTTTGTGACTAAGGTTTTCGATTGACCGATCAATAAGCTGGCTGCGATCATAGGTTGTCACCACTGACACACCTTCCGGCAGGCTGCTTTTCAGACTTTCAAGTTTGTCCTTAACCGCAGAAATTACTTCTCGCGCATTCTTACCTGAACGAAGAATAACCACACCACCCGCCACTTCACCTTCACCATTGAGCTCCGCAATTCCACGGCGCATTTCGGGTCCAATTTGAACGCGGGCGACATCTTTCAGGTAGACAGGTACGCCGTTTGCTCCTGATTTGAGCACGATATTGTTGAAGTCATCAATAGATTGCAGATAACCGCTGGCTCGCACCATATATTCAGCTTCAGCCATTTCGACAGAAGAGCCACCTGCTTCCTGGTTTGATGATCCCAACGCTTGTTTTACTTCAGACAGACTGATGCCGTACTGGGCCAGTTTCATCGGGTTAATCTGGATCTGGTACTGTTTTACTACCCCACCAACAGAAGCCACTTCTGCGACATTGGGAATGGTTTTCAGCTCGTATTTCAGGAACCAGTCCTGGAGGGAGCGCAATTCCGCAAGGTCATGCTTGCCGCTGTGGTCTACTAACGCATACTCGAAGATCCAGCCCACACCTGTCGCATCCGGGCCTATTTCGCTACTGACGCCTTCAGGCAACTTAACCTGATTCAGGTATTCCATGACGCGTGAACGGGCCCAGTACAGATCGGTACCATCTTCGAAAATAACGTATACATAGGAATCACCAAACTGAGAAAATCCACGCACCGTTTTAGCACCAGGTACGGAAAGCATGGTGGTTGTGAGTGGGTAAGTGACCTGGTTTTCAACGAGCTGTGGTGCCTGCCCCGGATAGCTGGTTTTAATAATGACCTGTACATCGGAGAGGTCAGGTAAAGCATCAACTGGCGTATTGATGATAGTCCAGGTGCCCCAGACACTCAGAAACAGGGCGGCCATCATCACCAGAAAACGGTTAGCGACGGAGCGCCGGATAATCCATTCAATCATCGTTTTCTCCTCAGTGGCCTGCATGCTCGTTTGCTGGCGGGTTCGTCATCTCGGGTACCATCGATGCCGGTTTATCTGTATGACGCATACGATCTAACGCACCGGTAATGTTCGCTTCCGAGTCAATCAGGAAAAGGCCATTGACGACCACGGATTCTCCTTCTGCCAGACCAGTGCCGATCCCTGTCTGGTCTTTTGACTCATGCAGTACCTGGATTTTTTTAGGCACGAACCGACCCTCACCATCGACGGTAATGACACGCTGTTCATTGCCGGTATCAATAATGGCCTGAGAAGGGATAAGCAACATTTCCTGGCTTTGTGTGTCGAGCTTCAGGTAGGCATTCATGCCGGGTTTGAGTAACTCTTCTTTATTGTCAACCTGAAGCCGAACCTGGAGTGTTCGGGTGGTTTGATCGAGACTGGGAAGCGTACTCCATTTCTCGATGGTGAATGTTTTGCCCGGGTAGGCGGGTACAGAAACTTCAAACTGAGAGGAATCTTTCAGCAGATAAGCGATAGATTCGGGTACCGCAGCACTGATCCACACCGGGTCCATCCCCTGAATCTGGGCCACAACTTTGTCTTTTGAAATATTCATACCGGTTCTGAGATCAAATGCAGTAATGACACCATCAATCGGCGCTTTAATAGTGAAGCGAGTCTGAATGTTCCGTGTGTTGCGCAAGCGCTGAATGTCATCGTCAGACATACCCGCAAGGCGAAGACGTTCAAGCACGCCTTTTATTTGCACCGCTGAGCCACCTGTGCCAGACAGCAAAAGGTACTCGCTCTGTGCCTCTACCCATTCAGGAATAGTGATATCAACCAGGGGAGCGCCCTTTTTCACGTTGTCACCAATGGTCAGTGGGTAGACTTTTTCGATAAACCCCTCTGAACGGGCCTGAACAATGACAAACTGATATTCGTTAAAACTGACATTGGCCGGAATAGTTTGCGAATAGGTCAGACGTCCGGTGCGGGCTTTTTCTGTCTTAAGCCCCAGATTCTGGACCTGGGTCGGATCAATACGGATACCCTGGCTATTGTCGCTTCCACCCTCATCGGCATATTTCGGCACCAGATCCATATCCATGAACGGTGACTTTCCGGGCTTGTCGAATTTAGTATCGGGTTTCATCGGGTCATACCAGAACAGAACTTTACGTTCTGTTGATTGCGTTTCCGCTTTCTTCTCAGAAAGAAAATAATGATAAACACCGACGGATATCACGCCTCCAATGATAAGACTGCTGATAATCATTGCAGTATATTTCAATTTTAAAGCACCCATATCTATTCCTGATGAGGCATTATAAAAAACAGTTAATTTATCCGGAGGAGCCTTTTAAAAACGATAAACCAGTCGGCCATAAATGATGTCAGGCTGAAAAATAAAGACTCGTCAGGCGTTAATCAGGACTGGTTGGTTTTAATGTCCTGAAGCATGGATATGTTGCCTTGCTGCACAAAACTGAAGTCCACCTCACTGCCGACTTTCAGAGAAGTGATGCTGGAGTCCAGTGTCATAAAAGTGAAGCGCATGCTCATGGCAGGCCAGCCAACAGCGGGGATGGCTTCATGGGCAATGGTGATTTTTTTATTAGTCAGATCAATCTCTTTTACTACCCCTTTGCTGTTAATAACTTGCTGCTGTGCAGGTGCCTCAGAGGCCATTTTCATCTCCCCCATATTGGCATGCTTCATTTCATTCGCCTGAGCGCCTGAAGCCATCACAACAGAGAAGAGTGCAAATAAAGCGATTTTGGTTGAATGATGCATTTTAATTACTCCTGAGTTTTGTAAATTAAAAACTTACGCTGCCCATCCACCACCCAGTGCGGTGAACAGATTAATTTCATTGACTTGCTGTGAATATTTCAAATCCAGAATGGATTGTTGAGTCGAAAATAATGCTCTCTCAGCATCGATAACTTCGATATAGCTTACTGCGCCGCTGGAATATAAGCCGCGGGCACGCTGTAGTGTTATCTGAAGCGAGTCAAGATAACGAAGCTGTGCGGCTATTTGCTTGCTGATCGTTTCACGTAATGAAAGCGCATCAGCAACCTCCTTAAAAGCGGTCTGAATTTTTTGCTCATAACTGACGACTGTTTGCTGCTGGCGAACCTCCGCCAGTGTCAGGTTGGCTTTATTGCGGCCTGCATTGAAGATGGGTATTTCAATTTTAGGCATAAAATTCCACACGCCGCTGCCTGCGCTAAACAGACTCGAAAGATCCGAACTGCTGCCTGAAATCCCGCCGGTTAATGAAACGGAGGGGAAAAAAGCGGCGCGGGCAGCGCCAATATTGGCATCAGCGGCTTTCAGCGCATGTTCGGCTTCCATAATGTCCGGTCTTTGTAGCAGGATGTCAGAAGACAAATTCGCGGGGAGTTTTACCGGATTAATGTCCATTTGCGCGACATGTTTATCATCAGGCAGCTCGTTATATTTACCGACCACTAACTGAAGCGCATTGTTCGCCTGCGCAAGCTCACCTTCTCTTTTGGCAATGTCGGCACGAGTGCTTTCAATCAGCCCGCGAGCTTGTTCCAGCGCCAGTACGTTAGTACTGCCGGTGATGAGTTGCTGTTCAACAAAGGCATAAGATTGCTGATAGTTCTTCAGCGTTTCTCGCGCAATATTCAGCTGTTCGTAAGCCAGCCGCTGGTTGAAATAATTCTGCGAAACATTGGACACGAGCAGAATATGCACTGCACGTTGCGCCTCTTCACTGGCAAAGAAATTCTGGCGGTCAGCTTCACTGAGGTTCTTCAACTTGCCAAAAAAATCCAGCTCAAAGCTGGCATCAAGTCCGGCGTTATACTCGCGGGTCGTGGCATTCTCACCGTTTACCCCCCCCTTGTAGTTGGCTGCTAAAGAGGTATTCAACTGCGGATATCGGTCCGCATCGGTGACGTTATACTGCGCTCTGGCTTCCTGGACTTTCAGGGCTGCCATTCTGAGGTCCCGGTTGTTTTGTAATGCTTCTTCAATCAATAACTTTGCCTGAGGATCGGCAAAAAAGGTGCGCCAGCCTGTATCCTGGTAACCTGCTGCTGCCGGAACCAGTGAGTTTCTGGAGAGAGAGAATTGCTATGGAACCGGGGATTCAGGACGCTGGTAGTCAGGCTCAAGCGAAGTACATCCTGCCAGAATGAACAATGTTGTGAGTGTTAATTGTTTGAATTTGAACATGTCGCTGTTTGCCCGGCAGAGTGGGTGAAGATGTTGATGAACACATTACCGGAGCAACTCTGTTGGGTGAGTGACAGGATAATGACAAAGCTGTCATTTAACGGATAATTCGTTGATATCAGACTGTTGCTCACTAGAATGACGACATCACATCAATGTGCTTGCTGGAGGGAACGTGAAAATTTTGATCGTTGAAGATGAAGTAAAAACAGGCGAGTACCTCAGCAAAGGGCTGACGGAATCAGGTTTCATCGTTGATCATGTGGACAATGGATTGACCGGCTACCATCTTGCCATGACTACCGATTACGATCTGATGGTGCTGGATATCATGCTGCCTGACGTGAACGGCTGGGAAATTGTGAGGATGTTGCGGGCTGCGAATAAAAGTATGCCTATCTTGCTACTGAGTGCCCTGGGAACGATAGAGCACCGGGTTAAAGGCCTTGAGCTGGGTGCTGATGATTATCTGGTGAAACCTTTTGCCTTTGCTGAACTGCTGGCGCGAGTCAGGACGCTGTTACGACGAGGGTCTGCTGTCATTGCAGAAAGCCAGTTCCAGGTTGCAGATTTGACACTTGATCTGGTGTCCAGAAAAGTGAGCCGGAAAGGGATCCGCATCTCATTGACCAGTAAGGAGTTCACTCTGCTGGAATTTTTTATCCGCCACCAGAGCGAGGTACTTCCGCGCTCACTTATCGCTTCGCAAGTCTGGGATATGAATTTTGACAGCGATACCAATGCCATTGATGTGGCGGTTAAGCGCCTGCGCGCCAAGATTGACAATGATTTTGAACCTAAGTTAATTCAGACTGTGCGTGGGGTGGGTTATGTTCTTGAGGTGCCAGATGAGGAAAAATAACCTCAACCGTCGACCTTTCTCTCTCTCCACCCGGCTAACCTTCTTTATTAGTCTTTCGACCATCATCGCATTCGTGGCATTCACGTGGGTTATGCTGCACTCGGTAGAAAAACACTTCGCTGAAAAGGATATCAGTGACCTGAAACAAATCAGCCTCTCGCTGGAAAAGATACTTAAAGTTCCTGACGCCTCCGAACAGCAGAAAGCAGAAACAATCAGCAATATTATGGCAACCTACCATAATATTTCGGTATTACTTCTTGATGGTAATAAACAGGTGCTTTATCGCTCTATTGATGGCCCTGACCTTACACCTGCCCTCCCTACTGAAAATCCCCAACAGCCCACTGATTCAGAGGGTATTTTTATCTTACCTAATGCAGGGGAAAGTGCGGGTATGCATTCGGATAGTCAGATGAGGAATATGACCTACCGTGTGATGACAACATCGGTGAAAACAACAGATAATACAGCTTCTTCAGCTTATACATTACTGACAGCACTTTCCATTGATTATCACCAGCACTATATCGACCAGCTAAAGCGCAATCTTATTGCCATTGCATCAGTCATCAGCCTCATGATTATTTTAATTATATTATTTGCGGTTCACACCGCGCACCAACCTTTACGCAATGTCAGCCGAAAAATAAAAAATATTTCCTCTGAGAATTTAGATGTCCGGCTTGATTCAGACCGTGTCCCTATTGAACTGGAGCAACTCGTTATGTCGTTCAACCATATGATTGAGCGGATTGAGGATGTCTTTACCCGGCAGGCGAATTTTTCAGCAGATATCGCGCATGAAATACGAACCCCTATTACCAATCTGGTTACGCAGACTGAAATTGTGTTAAGCCAGACGCGTACAGATGAGGAACTGAAAGACGTTCTGTATTCTAATCTTGAAGAATATAACCGCATGGCTAAAATGACCAGTGATATGCTATTTCTGGCACAGGCTGATAATAACCAGCTCATACCTGAAAGGGCGATGATAGACCTCCAGAGTGAAGTCATTAAAGTGTTCGATTTTTTTGAGGCCTGGGCGGAAGAACGCGAAGTCAGTCTCAATGTTGAAGGTAGCACATCTCGCGTTGAGGGCGATCCGCTGATGCTACGGCGTGTCATCAATAATCTCTTATCGAATGCTATTCGTTATACACCGAAAAAAATGACGGTAACCGTCCATATCAAAGAACATCATCAATGGGTTGATTTAATTGTTGAAAACCCTGGCACACCGATCCCTGAAGAACATCTGTCACGGTTGTTTGATCGTTTTTATCGTGTTGACCCATCAAGGCAACGAAAAAGTGAAGGGAGTGGCATTGGCCTTGCCATCGTGAAATCCATCGTGAATGCACACAAAGGAAAAATTAGTGTGACTTCGGATACTGTTTCAACCTGCTTTATTATTTCGCTTCCCGTAGCCGCACCCGATAAATGCTAACTGAAAGACAAGCAGCCATTCGCTGTTTGTCTTTTATTTCAATATATTCAGCATATGACATATTTGTCATTATCCTGTCACGCATTCAACAGAAGCACTCCCTTATAATCTCTCTCAACAGATGATTCAGATGCTCTGAACATTTATCGCTTACACATGAGGGATATACCATGAAAAAAATTCTGATTGCCGCCACTTTTGCTATGACTTTTGCTTCTTCTACCTGGGCCGCAGAAAACATCAATGTGCATGAACAGGTTAATAATGCCCAGGCTCCTGCGCATCAAATGTTGTCAACCGATCAAAAATCAACGGTGAACGGTTCTGAATCCACAATGATGGATATGAACCAGCATGAGAAGGCTGCCGTTGCTCATGAATCAATGAATAACAGCAATTCAAACGCCCATCAACAAATGGCGGACGAGCATAAAAAAATGATGGGTAATACGAATAAAGCGAGTGGCTCTACAGCGAAATCATTTTCACAAATGAATGAACATGAAAAGGCAGCGGTTGCGCATGAAACAATGGATAATGGCCAGTCAGGTGCACACCAACAACAAGCGGAAAAACATCGTAGCATGGAATCATCTAACTGATTGAGCTGCAATGAAACAGTCTGGTTTCCCCTGACTGAACCAACAGAGAGTATAAACAATCGGGATTTAATCCTGGGCAGGCTGATGTGCTTCGTGTTTTTTCAAGCGGAAATAGGTTGCCCGGGAAATGCCGGTTTTCTCCATCACAATTTTGGCTGGCAGTTTTTGAACAATGAGTTCTCGGGCGATGACTGATTTTTGATGTGGTTTACGCCCGAATTTAACCCCAGCTTCCAGAGCTGCAAGCCGTCCTTCATTGGTGCGTTCCAGAATGCGTTCACGCTCAGCCTCGGCCACAGCAGCCAGTATCTGAATCACCATTTTCCCCATCGTACCTTCTGTACTCAGTCCATTTTCAAGAAACCGTATAGCGATCCCCTTTTTATAACAGGCATCAACAATGTTGATCATATCAGCGGTATTACGTCCAAGTCGGTCCATTTTGGTACACATGATGATGTCGTCTTTTTCCGCACGGGCAAGCAGCCTTTGTAAACCGTCGCGTTCGTCTGTCGCTCCCGACATTATGTCAGTAAAAATCCGATCATCTCTGACCCCTACAGATTTTAGTTCCGTAACTTGCGCCGTCAGTTTTTGATGGCTGGTTGATACCCTTGCATATCCCAGTAATGCCATATTGGTCTCACAAATCGATATTGATACTGCGTAGTATCATAAGGCATAAATCACGATTTTTGATACTCATGTTTGAAATCGTTTTGAGTGGTCTCAAAACTTATAACATTTGAGACAGTTAAAAAGAGAACAGAACCCCCGTTTACGAAAGGATGCGCAATGAGTGATGACTTTCTGACCAGCGAACAGACAGAAAACTACGGTCGCTATGTAGCAGAGCCAAATGAGGTTCAGCTGGCCCGGTATTTTCATCTGGATGAGCGTGACCTTGCTTTTATTAATCAGCGACGGGGAAAACATAACCGGCTGGGGATTGCACTTCAGCTGACTACGGCACGCTTCCTAGGAACATTTATTCCTGATCCCCTTCAAATTCCCTCATGCATCCGTTTTTACATTGCGGCGCAGTTGAACATCAGCCGACCTGAGATCCTTTCCCGATATGCTGAAAGAGAAAATACCCGCTGGGAGCATCAGGGGCTTATCAAGCTCTATTTTGATTATCATGATTTTGGTGATTTCCCCTGGACGTTCAGACTGAAGCGTTTGCTTTATACTCGCGCCTGGCTCAGCAATGAGCGCCCAGGCTTGCTGTTTGATTTTGCTACCGCATGGTTGCTGCAAAATAAGATCCTGCTACCCGCAGCCTCGACTCTGACAAGGCTGATTGGCGAAGTACGGGAACGGGCAAGTAGACGATTGTGGAGAATGCTGGCTTTGTTGCCTGACAGCTGGCAGAAAGCACAACTGGACGGTTTACTTGAAATACCTGAAGGACAGCGTATATCGGTGCTGGAGGAGATGCGAAAAGGTCCAGTCACTATCAGTGGACCGGCATTTACAGACGCTCTGGAGCGATATACCCGACTGCGTAGCATGGAGTTTTCCCGGCTGAATTTCTCCGGCCTGCCTGCCATCCAGCTGCGAAATTTGGCCCGTTACGCCGGAATGGCTTCGGTGAAATACATTTCAAGAATGCCTGAGGAACGGCGGCTGGCCGTGCTTACTGCGTTTGTGAAAGCACAGGAAATTTCGGCGCTTGACGAGGCCGTGGATGTGCTGGATATGCTGATACTGGATATCACGCGTTCTGCGAAAAATATCGGGCAGAAAAAGCGACTCAGAACTTTGAAGGATCTTGATCGTGCTGCGTTATTACTGGCTCGAGCATGTACACTATTACTTGATGAGAACACCGATGAGACAGCACTGAGGCAGGCTATTTTCCGCCGCATACCAAAGGACAAACTGGCTGAATCTGTCGGCAAGGTAAATGAGCTGGCACGCCCACAAGATACTCATTTTCAGGATGAAATGGTGGAACAATATGGGCGGGTGAAGCGCTTCCTGTCCGCGATGTTGCGTGACTTACACTTTCAGGCTGCCCCGGCCGGGGAGCACACGTTGTCAGCAATCCATTATTTGGCCGAACTGAGTAGCTCAAAAAAGCGAATTCTCGACGATGCACCAGAGCAAATCATTTCCGGTCCCTGGAAACGGCTGGTATACGACAGAGATGGCAGGATTCTACGCGCTGGTTACTCGTTGTGCCTTCTCGAGCGTCTTCAGGACTCTTTGCGCCGTCGTGATCTCTGGCTGGAGAACAGTGACCGATGGGGTGACCCGCGTCAAAAATTGCTTCAGGGAGCTGAATGGCACGCACAACGGATCCCGGTATGTCGGGCGCTGGGTCATCCATCAGACGGAACTAAAGCAGCAGAACAACTGGCTACGCGGCTTGATGACACCTGGAAATCAGTGGTTTCACGTTTTGCCTGCAACGCGGCAGTCAGCATAAGCAATGAAGGTAAGCATCCCTCACTGACGATCAGTAGTCTGGATAAACTGGACGAGCCACCGGTACTGAACAAATTGAACCGTCGGGTAAGAGAACTGATCCCACCCGTTGATTTGACTGAGCTGTTACTTGAAATAGATGCCCGAACCGGTTTTACCCGCGAATTCAGCCACGTCAGTGAATCAGATGCACGGGCGCAGGATCTCCAGGTCAGTCTGTGCGCAACACTGCTGGCGGAAGCCTGCAATATAGGGCATGAACCTCTGATAAAGCATAATATTCCCGCGCTTACTCGTCATCGTCTGAGCTGGGTTAAGCAAAATTATCTCAGGGCAGAAACGCTAGTCAGCGCTAATGCACGGTTGGTTGATTTTCAGTCCACGCTGCCGCTCGCCGAGTACTGGGGTGGTGGTGAGGTTGCCTCCGCAGATGGTATGCGTTTTGTCACACCGGTTAAAACAGTTAATTCCGGACCAAATCGTAAATATTTTGGTTCAGGGCGCGGTATCACCTGGTACAACTTCGTCTCCGATCAGTACTCCGGTTTCCATGGCATTGTCGTTCCCGGTACGCTTCGTGATTCCATCTTTGTACTGGAAGGGCTTCTGGAGCAGCAGACCGGGCTGAATCCGGTAGAAATTATGACGGACACGGCAGGATCCAGCGATATCATTTTTGGCCTGTTCTGGTTACTGGGCTACCAGTTCTCGCCTCGTCTGGCCGATGCCGGTGGGTCGATATTCTGGCGGGCAGATAAAACGGCACATTATGGTGCTCTGAATGAGCTGGCCCGTGGATGTGTTGAGCTGTCGAAAATAGAATCCCAATGGGATGAAATGATGCGAATGGCGGGTTCACTGAAGCTTGGAACCATCCATGCATCAGAGCTAATTCGCTCACTGTTGAGAAGTAGCCGCCCATCTGGTCTGGCTCAGGCGATTATGGAAGTGGGCCGAGTGAACAAGACTTTGTATCTTCTCAACTATATCGATGATGAGGATTACCGGCGTCGGATACTCACTCAGCTCAACCGGGGAGAAGGACGTCATGCCGTGGCTCGAGCCATTTGCTACGGACAACGTGGTGAGATTAGAAAACGCTACCGTGAAGCGCAGGAAGATCAACTAGGTGCTCTGGGCCTGGTGACCAATGCGGTTGTGCTGTGGAACACACTTTACATGCAGGAGGCGTTGTCACATCTTCGCAAATCAGGGGAAACGCCTGAGGAGGAGCATCTGGCAAGATTATCGCCGCTGATACATGGTCATATAAATATGCTGGGGCATTATACGTTTTCGTTACCGGAAGATATTTTGAAGGGCGAGCTAAGACCATTAAATTTCAATACAAACAATGAATTAAATTCTTAGCGTGGTTTTTTACATCATTGGCCCTCGAACCCCTATAGTGCTCAGGAATCGATGGTGCATCATATATATATGAATAATAACAGTTATAAATTCAATCCACCTTTATCGCGGTAGTAACATCTGAGTGTCTTGAGTTCAGAGAGATAAGGAAGCACGAATGTTAAATTCTTGAGGTGGGTATGCAGGCATTCAGGGGAAAGAGAGCGGAATTAGGGTCTTCTGTAAACTGATCACCTTGGGTAGCTAGCCATCGGTTTTTCTGGATATAGAAACACATTCTTAATGGAGAAAAAGCTTTGATTTGATAGTTACATCGAACTTATTGAGATGACTTTTACCAGTAGATATATGTTTCAACGAGATATGTAAAACTAACTTTTCTTTAAAATTTCAATTAATTCAATTTGTTGCTGTTTCGACATGTTAGCTATCAAACGAGCCAACTCTGCGGTCGTTTCGCTCTCGCAAAAGAAGTAGTTAATTGGTACACCAAGCTCATCGGCCATACGTTTGAGAGTATCAATGTCAGGAGTATGTCTCCCTTTCTCATAATGGTTCATACGGCCGCTCGCTGAACTGGGCTCCATACCAATGCGGATACCCAATTCCTTCTGAGTGATCCCGGCTTTTGTTCTGGCTGCTTTGAGTCTGTCAGGTATCGGGTTTGGGTGAGCCACGTATTCATCATCATTGCCTTGAAGTGCTTAGATTGTCTAAGTTTCGTTGGTTTCTGTATACTTAGCAATTCTAAGTTTTCTGATTTGGATTTTTTAACAATGAAGTCTGCAGTAAAATTGCACCCCTATATTTATAATTTATTGATAGAAAAAGATTTTGATGAGTTCGGTGCAGTCCATCTCAGGGACGCTTTGCTGAAGATTACAGATGATTATGCTGATGTGACAGAAGCCAGAAAATTCATCCACAGACAGCTTCTCCGGCTAGAGGCATTAGGCTTCATACAAAAAATTGAAAATAGTTGTGGGCGCTCCAGGGATGTGTACAAGAAAACGGAAAGCTTTTATTCAACTACTTTCACACCAAGAAAGTTGCCAAAGAACTCACGCCTTATAGCTATTGCCGAAAAAGTGAAACTTCCCATGACGGATTTTGACCCTTTCTTGATGGATCTGAAGAAAGAAAAAATTGTTCATGAGGCTAAACTTGCTGTCATTCTTAGCGAAATAGAAGAATACCAGTCTCTCATGGAGCGTTTTCCAACTAGAAAAAGAACCTTTATGGACCTCTATCAGCAGGCAAAAAATCAATCAGCAGCATTGCTTGGCAGGGTTACTGCTTTATCAAAAGTGCTTGGACAGCATAGTGATGAGCATCGCGTATGCTGAGAGTGTGGCAGAAAGAATGCGCAGAAGCTGCGCTAAGAAAATATCAATCTGGCGCGCCGCACTTTCTATGTCTTGCTAGTCCTGGTGCTGGAAAAACGGTGATGGCGGCTGAAGTCGCCAGGAGAATGCTAGAACTTGATTTGGTAGACCTGGTCATATGCTTTGCACCTTCATCAGCAGTGGTCTCATCCGTAGAAAATACGTTCTCCCATATTTTAGAAAGGAATTTTTATGGTGGTCTGGGAGCTGTTGGCGCTGCTTATACTTACCATAACTTAAAGTATTTCGATAAGAGCTTCTGGGGCTCGTTGCAGCGACATCGGGTATTGGCTATTTTCGACGAAATTCATCATTGCTCTGGGAATTCTTTAGATAATGCCAACATGTGGGGCGGGGAAATACTTACTAGAGTTCAACAATGTGCCAGTTATACTTTGGCATTAACAGGGACTCCATGGCGAACGGATAATGCCCCAATAGTACTTTCAAATTACACCGATCCGGAGGGCGAGATCTGTTGTGACTATGTATATGGTCTACATAAGGCTATCGTCGATAATGTTTGCCGTAAACCTAAAATCGTATTGATAAACACTAATAATTTAGTTTTTACATCTGACGAGATAAAGAAAAGTTTTGGCTCCATCTCAGACTTTCTGAGTGAAACCTTCGTTTCTTATCAATCGATAATTTCGCATCCAGACGCAATGAAGTATGTACTCAAAGCAGGATGTGAAAAACTTCGTGAAATACGCAAAGTGAATTCTGATGCAGGTGGCCTGGTTGTTGCGTCTTCAGTCGAGCATGCCTACCAACTACTGAGTATTTTGGAAAATGAGTTTGCTCAAACCGCAACCATTGTGACTTATCACGATAGAGAAGCCCTTTCTAAGATAGCGCATTATCGGCATGAGGCTACTGAATGGATAGTTAGTGTTGGCATGATCAGCGAGGGTACGGATATCCCCCGGCTTCAGGTTTGCTGCCACCTAAGCATTGTCAAAACGGAGCTTTACTTCAGACAAGTGTTGGGGAGGATTTTACGGGTAAATCAGAGCAAAAATCAGGAAGCTTGGTTATTTACCATGGCTACTGATGAATTGACATTATTCTCCACGCGGTTGGCTGAAGACTTACCAGAAGACTATAAAATTTTGGAAAAACAACCTAATGATCGATCTTTATCGACACATGGGACTTCGTCTGCATTTCCAGATTTTATTCAACAAAATGGTATAAATAAAGTTGGAGAAATCAGCCTCAAAATGGATTTCCGAGAAACGAACACATCAGCTTTTGCTATTTCAGAGCATACAAAGCAGCTACAAATAGGTTCGCTATATCAACAAGTGATTGATGCATTTTTGTTTTCATCTGATTAGCTATTGGGTAATCGTCAGTAAAAGGATGAGGGATTAAATGAGAGCAATAGTGCTGGTAGAATAGAGTTCAATGCGGAGCCTGAATTTGTGGGTAACGTAGTTTATCCACATCCTAGTCATGGTGTTCAGTTTAGTGCAAAACTACAATCTGTTTGTTACAAAAAAATAGATCTTAAGTACGGATGAAAATATTTATTATCCACATCCACATCCACATCCACATCCACATCCACTTCTATATGTATATTTATTGAGTGGCGTATTGTTTGCATCGTCGAAACTTTATTGCATATGAATTTCATCAAGTGAAATGAACCCTTGTTTATTAATTAAAAATGACTCAGTTAGAATTGTTCTAGAGATAATTTGAAAATGTATGAAGATATTTTATTGGCTATTCTTTTAGAAGCTTAATTATTGAAAGCGAGCAAGTTAGTTAACTTACTCGCTTTCAATATGTCATTCAGTTTCTGAAACTTTTTCTATATTAAAATTATCTATTCTGTTCTTTATGTATTGCGATGATTCGCAAATGGTAGGGAAATACTCTTGATGTTCAAGAATACAACCAGTCACTGTTCTCAAATCATCCGAAAGCCATTTGGAGAAACTAAATGGTTGTTGATCTAGCCATTTCATCAGTACTTCATCCTCAAGTGAGGCATTAAACAAAGCAGCGATCCCTCGGCGATCAACTCCAGTTTCTGGTTCCTTAAACATTAATTCGGTACGGAAATGGTGGATAATACAAATACGATTATCTAATCGAGTATGCCGTTCCAACAGAACGTCATGAAGTTCATCGAGGATTTCTTGGCGTTGGGATGATTCAATACATGACCACATAAACTCTATGTTTTTTGCATCAATAAGCTTGCTTTCTTCTGTATCTCTAAACCAGTCTGCAAAGACATTAATATTAGCATTCATATGAATGAATCTATCATTATCTTTCAATTTATTAAGAATTAATTTTTGATTTTCATGTAGGTTGAAAAATGCTGACGTGATTTTATTATTACTACTGAATATTTCATTGCAGAGATCGTATAGTTTATTTTTTACCTCTTGTAATGTATCCATGTTGAATAAATCAGATAAGAAGCCAACCTCAAGGTTTAGTAATGTATTTTCATCCAATGCTCTAATTAAATTATCCTCTCTTCGTTGGACTATGATCATCGGGTTAGAGTCTTTTACTTTATCTCTAACTAACTCATATTGCTCTGATACAAAACCTATTGTCGGCATTACATCAATGTAATAGTTATTAATTATATCTTTAATGGATTGTGTTAAATACGGGTGAGATGAGGTTTTAAGTCTGCTAATGACAGAATGGAATGATTGAGCATACCTTAAATAACAAGTGAGAAGATGGGAGAATTTTTCATTTTCTATATATGACTCATAGTCATCTATTCCGGTGAAATTGCCAATCATTACCATATGTGCAACTGCTTGTGCAGCGTATTCTACACCATATTGAGATTTTGCTGAAGTATGTGCGGTATAATAAGAGCTAAGATTGGTATTATGCCATTCGGTACTCAAGATAATTTTACGGAAATGTTCCAAGTTTTGTACTGTCTCATTATTCATTAGTTGTTGTAATGAACTATTTACTAACTTGGTATTGCTCTCTTTTACTATATTTCCGACGGCTCTAGTGGATAGTTTTATGTTATTAATAACACCTGGGCCGAAGAGATCTCCATCAGGTTGCTCCGCAATATAGTGAAGCAATTTTTCTTTATCATTATCCCGTAAACTAATCATTTCAATTTTAAGATGGGGATATGTTTCTTCATTACCATTGAGATATTTGGCATAAAAACTCCCATCAATAAAATACTTCATGTCTTCAAAAAGAGATTCTTTTTTAATTGATGAATAAAGGTTTGCTTCTTGAATTAGAGGGATGACTAAGTCGTCTTGTAGAATTTCTGTTTCCTGACAATTATTAAGATCAGAAACAATAAATTCTAATTGACGCTGTATGAATGGTTCTATATTTATTTTAGATAATGAAATCATACTGATTAAACTACTGGTTAACTTTTCGTCAAATGGTTCTCGGGCATTAACTGCATAATTTGCATTTAGTATTTGGATAGATGTTTTTATCTCATTCTCTAAACTTGTAAGCCGACTTTCTGGTAGCTGAACAATGGTAACTATCCAATCTCTAATTTGAATACGTGAAGCGATGCGCTGCCACGCTTGACCAAAACCCCATAAAGTCATCAATCCTTCAAGCTGCGAAGCATTATTTGAATTAATAGCTTCTACAAGTGGTGCATCAAGTAATTCGCTCCTGGCAAGTGAATGATCGGCTTGGTAATGGATGCTCATTAAAAATTCACTCCAGCGCTTCGTATCATTGCTAAAAATACGTGATAGTTGTCTGAAGTTGGCGAGCAATTTTTCGTCAAAATCATCTGGGACGGGGTTCGTATTATTTTGATTTTGTAATTCTAGTGGGTCGCGAAGAAGTAATCTTATGTCACGATCGGCATATCTTACAACCAATAGATAAAGAGCAATTAAAATATGTCGATATTCTTCTTCTGCAGGAACGGTTAGATCAAGAATATGTATATCGTTGACGAATTTTTTCATCAATCGAGGAGTGATTCGTGGATATTCTGAAGGTTTCCAACGTTCTAATAATAATGTAGCTTCTTGGCAAGAAAATTTATCTGTTGGATGTACTGTTTCAATCCAAAATTTCTGAAGTGCTTCTTGCCAGCCAGCCGTAATGAGAGGAGGGACCAAAAAACTGACAGGTATTCGCTTGGCAATAAACTCACGACCACTATACCCAGCTACGGAAAGTGAAGCGGCAACCTGCCTTGCTGAATAAGGGACAACAATTCTGAAATGTTCATGAGTAGCTCCAGCAATCAACTCCATGTCACTCCATAGTTCTTTTACTTTATCAGCACTGACACGGTCGAGGTTATCTATAATCAAGATAAATCGGTTTCCGCTGGGGATAATTTTTTCTGAAGTGAACCCTCTCAACGCTTCGGAAAGTTCAATTGCACCTACCTCTTTATTTACCAACCAAGTTTCTTCAATTCGATCGGTACTGTTTCGTTTAAAAAGATCTCCAACACTTGAATATCCGCGTATTTGAAACCATTTAAAATTCTGAAGAAAAGCCAATGTTCCAACGAGTAGTCCTGGTGAGAGAAATGCAACAATCTCGGCAGTAAAAAGACTCCAATTTATTGGTTTGTCTGTTGCAAAATGGCCATTCAGGTCGACAAGAATATATCTTAACATTTGAACAGATAGGAGAGAGAGAAGAACAAATATAACAGTCCACCAACTTAGGCGACTGCTGACCTTTTTATCATATTCAACAATATTTCCCAAAGCTTGGTTTTTATACTTATCCAGTTGTTCCTTGGAAGATGAACATTTTTTAACTATTCCTTTATGAATTACATCTATCAGCGCCTTTTTTGTTGAACCATGATGAAATCGCTCCGCATCAAAATTTATAAATGTAAATTCATTGCCCAATTTTTTTTGTAGAAATTGAAGGATTGTTGATTTTCCAGAACCCAATTCACCTTCTAGCCCAACAATATTAATATTTGGCTGACGGATGACATGCGCCATTTGCTCTGCCACTTTTTCATGGCTTCCGCCACGAAACATGTCCTGATCGGCTGGTGATTCTGTTTGTAGTCTAAGGGACATGAATAATTCCTTAATGTAATTATTAATTAATGGAGGTTTCTCAGAATTTCTCTTATTTGATTTAGAATAATAACTTGTTAAAACATGTGATTGCTATGGTTTCTGCATAAAAGAGCGGGTAATCATGTATCAATTATCGGCGTGTTGCTCAAAAAATTAGGTATTGGGGGTTGTGGGTAATTGCATGTGATTTTAATTGACTTTAACTATAGTCCGAGCAAAAGGAAGTTTGTACTTTCAGAAGGCCAGTTAGCTTTTAACTCAACCTTACTTAATGTTGTCAAAGTTTGATGGTATTCTGTCAAGCTTTGGTGGGTCGCAGTCAGTGTCAATGAAAACAGCCTTGATTAAACTAACCTATTATAAAATAAGAATGTTTTTTGTTGTCAATACGATTTTTAGTTATGAGGCAAATCACGTCTGGCCGGATTCGCCAGCAGACGCGCTGCCCACGCGGCGTACTAAAAAGTACCAATGACTTTGAGAGATTTCCTCTTCCGACTTATGCGGAAGACAGGAGAATCAGGCCTTGCGCCTTTTTTTGGTGGAGAAAGCAATGGCGGGGAATGACCGCGAACCGATTGGACGTAAAGGTAAACCTTCACGTCCTGTAAAAGAGAAAGTAAGCCGCCGTCGTGTCCGTGAAGAGGAATACGACGCGGATTACGACGATGATTATGATGACGAGGAACCGATGCCGCCACGTAAAGGAAAAGGTAGCGGTAATGGCCGTCCACCACGTAAGAAGCACCGCTGGTTGTGGTTCTTGCTAAAACTGTTTGTTGTCTTTGTCGTGCTGTTCGTGATTTACGGCGTCTATCTTGATCAGAAGATCCGCGCCCGTATTGATGGCAAAGTCTGGCAACTCCCGGCAGCCGTTTATGGCCGCATGGTGAACCTTGAACCAGACATGCCGTACAGCAAAAAAGAGATGATCAACCTGCTGGAAGCCACGCAGTACCGTCAGGTGACGAAGATGACTCGTCCTGGTGAGTTTACCGTGCAGGGCAACAGCATTGAGATGATCCGTCGTCCGTTTGATTTCCCTGATAGTAAAGAAGGGCAGATCCGCGCACGTCTGATTTTTGATGGTGACCATCTGGAATCGATCCAGAACATGGACAGCAACCGTAGCTTCGGTTTCTTCCGTCTGGATCCGCGCCTGATTACCATGTTGTCTTCGCCGAACGGTGAGCAGCGTCTGTTTGTGCCACGCACCGGTTTCCCGGATTTGCTGGTTGATACGCTGATTGCCACTGAAGACCGCCATTTCTATGAACACGATGGGATCAGTTTCTACTCTATCGGTCGTGCGATGCTGGCGAACTTCACCGCCGGTCGCACCGTGCAGGGCGCAAGTACACTGACCCAACAGTTAGTGAAAAACCTGTTCCTGTCGAGCGAACGTTCTTACTGGCGTAAAGCGAACGAAGCGTACATGGCGCTGATCATGGATGCGCGCTACGGCAAAGATCGCATCCTTGAGTTGTATCTGAACGAGGTGTACCTCGGTCAGAGTGGGGATAACGAAATTCGCGGTTTCCCGCTGGCGAGCCTGTACTACTTTGGTCGTCCGGTTGAAGAGCTAAGCCTTGATCAGCAAGCGTTGCTGGTGGGCATGGTGAAAGGTGCGTCGATTTACAACCCATGGCGTAACCCGAAACTGGCTCTGGAACGTCGTAACCTTGTGCTGCGTTTGTTGCAAGAGCAGAAGGTGATCGACCAGGAGCTTTACGACATGCTGAGCGCCCGCCCACTGGGTGTGCAACCGCGTGGTGGCGTTATTTCACCGCAGCCTGCGTTTATGCAAATGGTGCGCAGCGAGCTACAAACCAAGCTTGGCGATAAAGTTAAAGACTTGTCCGGCGTGAAGATCTTTACCACTTTTGACTCCGTTTCCCAGGATGCGGCAGAAAAAGCGGTGAGCGAAGGCGTACCGGTTCTACGCGCCTCGCGTAAGTTGAAAGATCTTGAAGCGGCAATGGTGATAGTTGACCGTTCAACCGGTGAAGTGCGTGCCATGGTTGGCGGTGCAGAAACCCAGTACGCTGGCTTTAACCGCGCGATGCAGGCACGCCGTTCTATCGGTTCTCTGGCAAAACCGGCAACCTATCTGACGGCGTTAAGCCAGCCTGATGCTTATCGTCTGAATACCTGGATTGCCGATGCGCCAATTGCCCTGAAGCAGCCGAATGGCCAGGTTTGGTCACCGCAAAACGATGATCGTCGTTATAGCGGCCAGGTGATGTTGGTTGACGCGCTGGCACGTTCAATGAACGTGCCTACAGTTAACCTCGGTATGGCGCTTGGCTTGCCAGCCGTGACCGATACCTGGATTAAACTCGGTGTGCCGAAAGACCAGCTGCATCCGGTTCCGGCCATGTTGCTGGGCGCACTGAACCTGACGCCAATCGAAGTGGCTCAGGCATTCCAGACCATTGCCAGCGGTGGTAACCGTGCAACGCTTTCTGCCTTGCGTTCGGTGATTGCTGAAGATGGCACCGTGCTGTATCAAAGCTTCCCGCAGGCGGAACAAGCTGTTCCTCCACAGGCGGCTTACATGACGCTGTACACCATGCAGCAGGTTATGGCGCGCGGTACCGGGCGGGCGTTGGGCGGTAAATATCCGAACCTGCATCTGGCAGGGAAAACGGGTACCACCAACGATAACGTGGATACCTGGTTTGCCGGCATCGATGGCAAAGAAGTGGCGATTACCTGGGTAGGGCGTGACAACAACCAGCCGACCAAACTGTACGGTGCGAGCGGGGCGATGTCGCTTTACCAACGTTATCTGTCTAACCAGACTCCGATTCCACTGGTGCTCAATCCACCGGAAGATATCGTAGATATGGGTGTGGATAGCGCGGGTTACTTCCAGTGCGGTGGCGGCGGGGATCGTGTGCTTCCAGTATGGACGACGAATCCGGATGGATTGTGCCAGCAAAGCCAGCAGGCTGAGCAGAACAATAATCCGTTTAGCCAGTCGCAGCAGCAGCCTCAACAACAACCACAGCAGCAACAGCCGCAGCAGCAAGAATCGAGCGATGGTGTTGCCGGTTGGATTAAGGACATGTTCGGCAGTAAGTAATCGTTACTGCTTGTCAAAAAAGCCTCCGTTTCTCACGGGGGCTTTTCTTTTTGCAGACTCCCTGTAATTACTCTGGTTAATTATTATTCCCTCGCACTTAGAAGGGGTGTGATCCGCTTGCTATGCGCTTTCCGTTTCGTCTATTATTCTGCGGGCATAATAATAATTCTCGTTTTCGTTATCATTCGTTACTTCATCAGAGATAATACAATGGCGCGTTTAAGAACTGGAAAACCAGTCAATACCTCTATCCGCAAGCTCGCTTTTTTTGTTGCTGCCGCTGTAAGTGGTGTCAGCGCCCCGGGCTTTGCAGCAGATAACACAGCAACCAAAGAAGACACCATCACCGTTTCTGCTGGTGTAGCTGACGAAAGCGCGTGGGGCCCGTCTCCAACGATTGCAGCAAAACGCACAGCAACCGCGACCAAAACCGACACGCCAATTGAAAAGACCCCACAGTCTATTTCGATTGTGACGCGTGAAGAGATGGATACTCACCAGCCAGCTTCCGTTAAAGAAGCGCTGGGCTATACGCCGGGTATTACCGTTTCAACACGTGGCGCATCTGACACCTACGACGCGGTGAAAATCCGTGGTTTCGGTTCAGTTAACCAGAACAACTATTTAGATGGTCTGAAGCTTCAGGGCGACTTCTATAACGAAGTGATCATCGACCCGTATATGCTTGAGCGCGTGGAATTAATGCGTGGCCCAACTTCCGTACTGTATGGAAAAAGCAGCCCAGGCGGCATCATCACTATGGTGAGCAAGCGCCCAACGACTGAACCGCTGAAAGAAGTGCAGTTCAAAATGGGCACTGACAACCTGTTCCAGACCGGTTTTGATTTCAGTGATTCACTGGATGATGCAGGGGTATATTCTTATCGCCTGACGGGTGTGGCGCGTTCTAACGATGACCAGCAGCAGTTCTCCAAACAGAAACGTTATGCGATTGCGCCGTCTTTCTCCTGGCGTCCTGACGATAAAACCAATTTCACTTTCTTAGCTAACCTGCAAGACACCCCAGAAACGGGTTATTACGGTTGGTTGCCGAAAGAAGGTACCGTTGAGCCGTTACCAGATGGCTCTCGCTTACCGACAGATTTCAACGAAGGTGTACCCAATAACACCTACTCGTTGTCCCATAAAATGGTGGGCTACAGCTTCGACCACGAGTTCAACGACACTTTCACCGTGCGTCAGAACCTGCGTTATGTTGACTCCAAAACCAATCAGAAAAGCGTTTACGGTACAGGCGTAGATTCAACCGGCCATATGCTGACTCGCGGTACCGTTGTCGATAACGAAAAACTGCACAACTTTGCTGTTGATACCCAGTTGCAAAGCAAATTCGCCACAGGCGATCTTGAACATACCCTGCTGACGGGTGTGGACTTCCAGCAAATGCGTAACGATGTGAACGCGACCTTTGGCAGCGCACCTCCACTGGATTTGTATAACCCAGTGTATGAAAACTACGACTTTGGCGATGCGGATCCGTATCAGCAAAACAAACAGAAACAGACCGGTATCTACATTCAGGATCAAGCTGAGTGGAACAAGTTTGTTCTGACGGTCGGTGGCCGTTACGACTGGCTGAAACAGTCTACTCTGGCGTACCAGGCGAACAACTTCACCGAGCGTGATGACAGCGAATTCACGGGTCGTGCAGGTCTGAACTACCTGTTCGATAACGGTGTATCGCCATACATCAGCTACAGTGAATCCTTCGAGCCAAACTCGGGTGCAGATTTCTACGGCAACACCTTCAAACCTTCTAAAGGTCGTCAGTACGAAGCGGGCGTGAAATATGTGCCGAAGGATATGGCTGTCGTGATTACCGGTGCGGTTTATCAGCTGACCAAGTCTGATAACCTGATGTCCGATCCCGACACTTCACACGGCTTCTCTTCCGTTCAGGGCGGCGAAATCCGTTCTCGTGGTGTTGAGCTTGAAGCGAAAGCGGCGGTTAATGCCAACATTAACGTGACGGCTTCCTATACCTACACCGATGCGGAATACACCACCGACACCAATTACAAAGGCAATACGCCTGAGCAGGTGCCAGAGCATATGGCTTCACTGTGGGGGGATTACACCTTCAATGAAGGTGCTCTTACTGGTCTGACTCTCGGTACCGGTGGTCGCTTCATCGGTTCCAGCTACGGTGACCCTGCAAACAGCTTCAAAGTGGGCAGTGCTGCGGTATTGGATGCAGTGGTTAAATATGACCTCGGTCGCTTCGGTATGAATGGTTCGAGCGTCGCGGTTAACGTGAACAACCTGCTTGATCGTGAATATGTTGCCAGCTGCTTCGCCACTTACGGCTGCTTCTGGGGCGCTGAGCGTCAGGTTGTTGCGACTGCAACATTCCGCTTCTAAGTGTATTCGGGCACGGTTCGCCGTGCCCTTCAACAAAGTTGGCTACCATGCAGGACAAACACCTTCATCCCGATACCACGTTTAGCCTCACTGACGTTTCCTTCCGCGTACCCGGCCGCACGCTTCTCCACCCCTTATCGATTACCTTTCCGGTGGGAAAAGTCACCGGTCTGATTGGGCACAATGGCTCGGGCAAATCGACATTGCTGAAAATGCTTGGCCGTCATCAGAAGTCCTCTGAAGGGGAGATTCATCTCAACGATCAACCTCTGGATAGCTGGAGCAGCAAGGAATTTGCGCGCAAAGTCGCGTATTTACCCCAGCAACTTCCGGCCGCAGAAGGGATGACGGTGCGTGAACTGGTGGCGATTGGACGATATCCGTGGCATGGCGCGCTGGGTCGTTTCGGTGCGGCAGACAGAGAATTGGTTGAAGAGGCGATTCAGCTTGTGGGGCTGAAGCCTTTTGCGCATCGTCTGGTGGATAGTCTTTCTGGTGGTGAACGTCAACGTGCGTGGATTGCCATGCTGGTGGCGCAAGATAGCCGCTGCCTGCTGCTTGATGAACCGACATCGGCGCTGGATATTGCCCATCAGGTTGATGTGCTGGCGCTTATCCATCGTCTTAGCCAGGAACGCGGTCTGACTGTCATTGCGGTCCTGCATGATATCAATATGGCGGCTCGCTATTGCGATAACCTCGCCGCGTTGCGCGGTGGTGAAATGATTGCTCAGGGAAGCCCGGCTGACCTGATGCAAAGCGCAACGCTTGAACAGATTTACGGTATTCCCATGGGCATCCTGCCACATCCTGCGGGTGCTGCCCCGGTAAGCTTTGTTTACTGATGAGTGAACTGATTAATCCTTTTTTGAGTCGTCGTCAGTTGCTAACTGCACTTGCGCTCTCACCGCTATTGCTCAAAATGGGCAATGCACAGGCTGCAACCGTTGATCCTCATCGCATCGTGGCGCTGGAATGGTTACCTGTCGAACTGATGCTGGCGCTGGGCATCAAGCCTTATGCGATGGCCGATATCAAGAATTATCAAGCCTGGGTCGGCGAGCCAAAATTGCCGGATGGCATTATTGAAGTTGGCTTGCGCACCGAACCGAATCTCGAACTCCTTACCCAGTTGAAACCGTCTCTGATCCTCTATTCTGCAGGCTACGGCCCGCAGCCTGAAAAGCTTGAACGTATCGCTCCGGGCCTGGGATTTAGTTTCAACGATGGTTCCGGGAAACCATTAACGGTCGCTCGCCAGTCGTTGACCGAACTGGGTGAAAAACTCGGCATGCAGCAAGCGGCAAGCGATCACTTGCGCAAGTTCGACCAATTCATCGAGCAGATGAAACCGCGCTTCGCCGCGCGTGGCGACAAGCCCGTGTTACTGATGACATTGTTAGATTCCCGCCACGCGCTGGTTATTGGCAAAAGCAGTCTCTTCCAACAGGTGATGGATTTGTTAGGTGTGAAAAATGCCTGGTCTGGTGAGACGAACTTCTGGGGAAGTGCGGTTGTTGGCCTCGAGCGTTTGGCCGAAGTCAAAGACGCCGACGTCATCTGCCTTGATCACAATAACGACGCTGAAATGGCGCGAGTGATGGCAACGCCTTTATGGAATGCGATGCCGTTCGTTCGCCAGAATCGTTTCCAGCGAGTACCTCCAGTATGGCTCTATGGCGCAACGCTTTCCGCCATGAACTTCACTACCATGCTGGCGAAAGCCATAGGGAGCAACGCGTGAAACATCGTTATGCTGTGTTCCCGGCGTTGCTTTTATCGCTGCTGTTTATTGTTGCCTGTGGGCTGACGCTGCATAACCTGAAGGCGCAACTGCCTTCCGCGCAGTGGAATGCGGCGTTATGGCAACCCAATATTGATGACATCAATCAGATGTTGTTCCACTACAGCTTACTTCCACGTCTGGCAATCTCGTTACTGGTTGGTGCCGGACTGGGGCTGGTGGGCGTGCTCTTCCAGCAAGTGCTGCGTAACCCGCTTGCCGAACCGACCACACTGGGCGTCGCGAGTGGCGCACAGTTAGGTGTCACTGTTGCCACGTTGTGGGCGCTGCCGGGTGGGTTTGAGGCCCAACAGTTCGCGGCATTAGTGGGTGCGGGTGTTGTCGGCTTACTGGTGTTTGGTGTGGCCTGGGGTAAACGTTTATCGCCGGTCACGCTGATCCTTGCAGGCCTGGTACTGAGCCTCTACTGCGGCGCGGTAAATCAGCTATTAGCGATTTTCCATCACGACCAATTACAAAACATGTTCCTGTGGAGCACCGGCTCGCTGAATCAGCAGGACTGGGACATCGTCAACGGTTTGTGGCCGCGCCTGGTGGGGGGGTTGTTGTTAACGCTTTTGTTATTACGCCCGCTGACGCTGATGGGGCTCGACGACGGTGTTGCCCGCAATCTGGGCCTCGCACTGTCGATGGTGCGCCTCGCGACACTGGTGCTGGCGATTGCCATCAGTGCGTTGCTGGTTAACGCCGTGGGAATTATCGGTTTTATCGGCCTGTTTGCACCCCTGCTGGCGAAAATGCTCGGGGCGCGACGCCTGATTGCGCGCCTGCTGCTAGCGCCGCTCATCGGTGCGTTGATTTTATGGTTGTCAGATCAATCCGTGATTTGGCTCACCAGTGTGTGGCGTGAAATTTCGACCGGCACGGTGACGGCTCTGATTGGTGCGCCACTGCTGCTTTGGTTGTTGCCGCGCTTGCGTACCGTTGGCTCGCCTGCAATGAACCAGGGCGATAACGTCCCGACAGAACGTCAACATCTCGGTTGGTGGGCATTAATTGGCAGCGGCGTACTGGCGCTGGTTATCGTCAGCGCACTGACGTTAGGGCGTGATGCAGACGGCTGGAACTGGGTAAGCGGTTCGTTATTCCATGATTTGTTGCAGTGGCGCTGGCCGCGCGTTTTAGCCGCGCTCACCGCAGGTATGATGCTGGCGGTGGCGGGGAGTGTTATCCAGCGTCTGACGGGCAATGCGATGGCGAGCCCTGAAGTCTTAGGGATAAGCTCCGGTGCCGCATTCGGTGTGGTGGTGATGCTGTTTATTGTGCCGGGTAATGCCTTCGCCTGGTTGCTGCCAGCGGGCAGTCTGGGTGCCGCCGTGACGCTGTTGGTCATCATGGTGACAGCGAGCCGTGGTGGTTTTTCTCCGCAGCGCATGTTGCTCGCAGGGATGGCGCTCAGTACCGCATTTACTATGTTGTTGATGTTACTGATGGCGAGCGGTGATCCGCGCATGGCGGGGATCCTCACCTGGATTTCCGGCTCGACCTATAACGTCACCGGCGATCAGTCAGTCAAAACGCTGATCCTGATGGTGATTCTGTTTGCTCTGACGCCGTTATGCCGCCGCTGGTTGATGATCCTTCCTCTTGGAGGCGCAACCGCACGGGCTATAGGTATGGCGCTGACGCCGTCGCGCTTTGCGCTGCTTTTGCTGGCTGCAACGTTAACGGCTGCGGCAACCATGACCGTTGGGCCGCTAAGTTTTGTGGGCTTAATGGCTCCGCATATTGCGCGGATGCTCGGTTTTAGACGGGCGATGCCACAGTTGATTATGTCAGCGTTGTTAGGTGGTATGTTGATGGTGGCGGCGGACTGGTGCGGCAGAATGATTCTCTTCCCGGATCAAGTTCCGGCGGGACTTTTGGCAACGTTTATCGGCGCACCGTATTTCGTCTATTTGCTGCGTAAGCAGACTCGCTGATTGCGGTGGATGACGCTTCGCTTATCCACCCTACAAATGCTCCGTAGGGCGGATAAGCGAAGCGTCATCCGCCAATACTTCCTGTGATTAAAGCTTCGCGAACACCCGACGCGCAGCGTCAATTGTCTTCTGAATATCTTCTTTCGAATGCGCCACTGACATAAAGCCTGCTTCAAATGCAGACGGTGCCAGGTAAACGCCTTCTTCCAGCATTAAGTGGAAGAACTTCTTAAAGCGTTCAACGTCGCACGCCATCACGTCCTGGTAGCTCGTTACGCTCTGGGCATCGGTGAAGAACAAACCGAACATCCCGCCGACATTATTGACCACCAGAGGAATATTCTCGGCTTTCGCTGCGCTCAACAGGCCATCAGCCAGCATTTCCGTCAGCTCGGTCAACGTCTGGTGAACACCCGGTTGCGCGACTTCAGTCAGGCAAGCGTAACCGGCGGCCATCGCAATTGGATTACCAGAAAGCGTACCCGCCTGATAAACCGGCCCGGTTGGTGCCAGCGCGTCCATGATTTCGCGACGACCGCCGAATGCGCCGACTGGCATACCGCCACCAATGATCTTGCCCAGACAGGTTAAGTCTGGCTCAACACCGTAATAAGACTGCGCGCCCGCCAGTGCGACACGGAAACCGGTCATCACTTCGTCGATAATCAACAGTGCGCCAAACTCGTCACACAATGCACGCAGGCCTGGCAGGAAATCATCGTTTGGTGGAATGCAGTTCATGTTGCCCGCAACCGGCTCAACAATAATGCAGGCGATTTCTTGCGGATATTGCTCGAACGCTTCTCGCACTGAGGCGAGATCGTTAAAGGTGCAGGTGAGGGTATGTTTGGCGAAATCCGCCGGAACACCCGGTGAATTTGGCTGGCCGAGGGTCAGTGCGCCAGAACCGGCTTTCACCAGCAGGCAGTCGGCATGGCCATGGTAGCAGCCTTCGAACTTGACGATTTTATCGCGGCCCGTGAAGCCACGTGCCAGACGAATGGCGCTCATGGTGGCTTCCGTACCGGAGTTCACCATGCGAACCATATCCATGGTTGGAACCAATTCAGTCACCAGCTCCGCCATTTTCACTTCCATCTCGGTAGGCGCACCAAAACTCAGGCCGCGTTCAACCGCTTCAATCACGGCATTACGAATTGCCGGATGGTTATGGCCGAGAACCATTGGCCCCCATGAACCGACATAATCGATATAGGCTTTGCCGTCAGCGTCATACAGGTAAGCCCCGTCAGCACGTTCGATAAACAGCGGCACACCGCCGACGCCGGTAAAAGCACGAACCGGTGAGTTCACCCCACCAGGGATGACTTTACGGGCGGCAGCGTACAGGTTTTCAGACTTACTCATGAATCGGCTCCTGATTCGTGGAATGATGAACAACACGCTATTCTAAGGGAAACTGTCGGCGTTATGAAACTATTGCCCAAACGTATCGAGGGAGTAGAATGCCCCTTCGATTTGTATTACCAATAAATGATTAGCCAAATGAATCACTCCCACCCCTCTTTTGAAGCACAGCAAGTTGTGCGCTTACGCAGGGGCGACATGGTGCGTCGCCTTATTAGACAGGATAAAACTCCAGTCGCAATTCTCTTTATGGCCGCGATAGTAGGGACGTTAGCCGGTTTAATGGGTGTCGCCTTTGAAAAATCGGTGACCTGGATGCAGCAAAATCGCTTGGCGATGCTGGCTCATGTGGCTGATTACAGTCTCATCGTCTGGCCGCTAGCATTCATCAGCTCAATGCTTTTGGCGATGGTCGGTTACTATCTGGTGCGTCGTTTTGCGCCAGAAGCGGGGGGGTCTGGTATCCCTGAAATTGAAGGGGCGCTCGAAGAACTCCGTCCGGTGCGCTGGTGGCGCGTCATCCCGGTTAAGTTTATTGGTGGCATGGGAACGCTGGGTGCGGGAATGGTGCTCGGACGTGAAGGCCCGACAGTGCAGATGGGCGGCAATATCGGGCGTATGGTGCTGGATATATTCCGTCTGCGCGGTGCAGAAGCCCGCCATTCGCTGTTAGCAACCGGTGCCGCTGCGGGTTTGTCCGCTGCGTTTAACGCGCCGTTAGCGGGTATCCTGTTCATCATTGAAGAGATGCGCCCGCAGTTTCGCTATAACCTGATTTCGATTAAAGCCGTGTTTATTGGCGTGATTATGTCGAGCGTGGTTTTCCGTATTTTTAACGGTGAAAACGCGGTGATTGAAGTCGGAAAACTTTCCAATGCGCCGGTTAATACACTGTGGCTGTATCTGGTATTGGGTATGGTGTTCGGCATCGTCGGGGTGTTCTTCAACGCGATGGTATTCCGCACCCAGGATATGTTCCAGCGTTGGCACGGTGGCAATCTCAAAAAATGGGTGATCATCGGCGGCTTGCTGGGTGGCATTTGTGGCGTGTTAGGGCTTATCCAACCCGCTGCGGCTGGTGGGGGTTTTAACCTGATTCCAATCGCAGCAGCGGGAAACTACACGTTAGGTATGCTGCTATTCATCTTTATTGCACGTGTGATTACCACGCTGCTGTGTTTCGCGTCCGGCGCACCTGGCGGGATTTTTGCGCCAATGTTGGCTTTAGGTACCTTGCTTGGCACGGCATTTGGCGTGGCGAGTACCGCCTTGTTCCCTGCTTATCACCTTGATGTTGGGACATTTGCGATTGCCGGAATGGGCGCGTTGTTTGCCGCATCGGTGCGCGCGCCATTGACCGGGATTGTGCTTGTTCTGGAAATGACTGACAATTATCAGCTCATTCTGCCAATGATCATTACCTGCCTTGGCGCGACACTATTGGCACAATTCCTTGGCGGGAAGCCGCTATACTCCTCGATTCTCGCGCGTACTCTCGCGAAACAGGATGCAGAAAAGCAGGCTAAAGAACCGCAGACCCCAGCCGGGGAGAATACTTGAACGATTTACTCGGGTATTAGATAATGGCCCTAAAGATCGGGTTATTCTTTGCCCGACTTCTTATTTCGTTGGGAGCAAAAAATGAGTGATGA
>Ga0105244_10000507_pt1 | contig 34781 bp, 41 predicted proteins | sample KBSM44metaG_FD_80423 | JGI IMG/M metagenome (GOLD analysis project Ga0105244, IMG submission 80423) | Miscanthus rhizosphere microbial communities from Kellogg Biological Station, Michigan, USA - KBS M4-4 metaG | ecosystem: Host-associated > Plants > Roots > Rhizosphere > Soil | place...
AACTGATTCAGCTGCTGGTTCAGGTTCGCGGTGATCGAGTCTCGCGGGTTGGGCATTGGTACGCCGATCACTGAGCACCTCCCGGGAGGCGGCTGGCCTTTTCCTCGAGCTGGATGGCGTAGTCGACGGCAGCCGCGTGTTCGAAACGAAAGCCACAGGTCTTTCCGGTGACCAGGTCGACGATGTGGTACGCCTTCGGCCCGACGGTCTTCACCTGGAAGCGCACCTTCTGCACGGGTAGTTCCTTGCCGATCAAGGAGTAAAATTCGGACGTTGCGATGACTGCGCGGAGGCGCAGAGCCTCAAGCCCGGCGAAGCGCTGCTGCAGAATTGATTGCATGGCTGATCCCTCGGTGTGGGTTGCGTGTATTCGTCAGCACTCGGCCCGCCTGGTGTATGCCGTTGGGCGCAGGGGAGAGTGCTGACGGATAAAGGCGGGGAAAAAGAAAGGCCCGTTGGACGTTCGGGCCTTTCACAGATGCAGTGATCTTCGGGCTATGGTCTATTTCATGATGGTCATCCTCCAATGTGCGCCGTTGGCATCTTGGCGGGCGCTCGCCGTTCTCTGGTTTGTTGCATGCAGGTGGCCGGTATAACCCGGGGATTCGTCCGCATCCCGCTGCACCCTGTCGCCAAGGTGCAGAAGTGATGCTGTCCGTCCTATTGCCGCCGGAGGGGCGGGGCGCATTGCTTGCCGGGTCATTCACACGGTTCTGACGTTTCACCATCGAGCAGCCGTCCAGGTTGTTCCTGTCGTGGGCAGGCTTTCGGGCCTGTCTGCTCGCCGGTCGCCGGTAGAGGCAATGCGGTCTGTTGTTTATTGCGCTGACTGTTAAAGAGCGGTGTTGCCTTGAAGCCGTTCGCAGTAACTGTGTTACTGCGATAGATGTAGTTAACCATCGGTATATTTAATCGTCAATACCGATGGTTAATTTAATTTTGATGGGTGTGCGGTATGCTTCGCTTTAGCTGGATGGATATACAGTATTGAGGAAGCGGAATGGCAAAGGCAAAGAAGCAAGCAAAACCAGTAGAGCAACAGGCGATCAGCGGAATTGAAAAGCTTGGCCTACGCGTATCTTCGATGATCAACCACCCGGTTGCGCAGACTCAGCGATGGGTAACTGTTCATCGACTGGACACAGACGGTGATCGTGAGTGGGAGGAGGTGATGAGCTTGCTATCCGAGACGGACGGCATAGACATGACGTTCAACGACGATGAGTCGGTGACGCTCAGATGGGAGACGAGTACCGAGGACGATCGCCCGGTTGAGGTAATGGAGGCAGTTGAGGAGCCAGCGCCTTTCTGACGGCCACAAAAAAGCCCGCTATAGGCGGGCTAGCAGGACAGAATCGTCTGGGCGCTAAAGTTAATGGATGAGTCGGTTTTGGCCCGCAAGCGACGAAATCATATCGAAGTACCTTGCCGCGTCTTTGACGTTTTCCAGATTGAAAAGCTCATCGCTGTAGTCACTCGCCATATTAAGATGAGAAGTTATCTCTTTTTCGACAGAGCTACTCGCGGTATAAACAAAATAACTTCCAGTTTTTTCTCCGAGGGCTTTGCGTCCCTCCATGAAAGTCATGACCTTTACGGATGTTTCTTTGAATTTAGAATTCAGGTCGTTGACGTTGAAGTCAATAGCCTCGGTGATGTGGTACTTCCCATTTTTGAGAATAAAGTCAGCATTAAATCCGCTCTTCTCGTTAAGGGGGTAGTTGTAAACCATCTTGTGCCGACTTAAGTCGTCCGTGCTTTTGGCAAGTAAATCCATCGACTCGAATTTGTCTTTCAAATGGCTTAGTATTCTCGGTGTTCGAGTGGCCTTCTCTTTTGCTGAGTAAGGTTTAATTAACAAGTTGAACAGGTTTCGAACGCGCTGCTCATACTGCTTGTCGTCATCGATTATAAATTCTGCAGTTTCCGATAAATAACTAGGCGACCTAAAACTTTTCAACATGGAAAGTGATCTATCCACAGATCCAGACAGCTCGGAAATCTGTTCTATGGAGCTCTTCAAGTTTTCAATGTCTTCAATACTGGCACTTCCATCAAGCATGCGTAGCTTTGCTGATGCATTAATTACCCGGACATCCAGTGTGTCAGCTTTGAAAACTACTAGGCCGACGTTGATAATCTCTCCGCGTTTAGGGTCTGGCATATACTTTATGATTGAGTATTTAAACGTTCTCATCATATCCTCCCTTTAATCGCATTGATTCGATCGAGCCTAGCATTTGAGCCCCACCAATCAATATAGCTTTTTCGTTCGCGCTTTGTCATCCAATCGGCTGGCATATTTTCCAATATTTCTTCGACATCCTCTGTCGATATTTTAGCCAAAGCGTCCAAGCATGCGACCGCCTCGCTTCGGTCATAGTTCAGAGTAAGGTTGATCAGCATGAAAGAACCTTGGGTGTTGCTCGCTGGGTGTAATGCCTCAAAGCCATCATGCCCAGTTTCAAAGCAAGCTCTGCTAAAGTCGAATGCCAATGCGATGAAGGAATTATCGAAACTCTGTCGCCACAGATAGTTTCCCCAGTGGCGGTCTTCATTGTTAACAAAAATATCGAAGGCGTATAATCGGCTTAAAAATGTCTTCAAATTGTTTATCTTGATTTTTTGATCAAGAATTTGCATAACCTCATGCATCTGAGTGATTTTCTTAACGCCACCTTCCCATAGCGAACCAAAGCCCGTACCACCTTCAGATAAGTTTATAAAGGCATAGTTAGGTGTTGGGATGGTTACTCTATAAGCAAGTTCATAACAAAGAAGCTCGCTAGCAGGAACTTTCCCTTTTCCATCAGAAGGTTTTTTTACAGCGTAGTCTTTTCCATCGCGCGCATTGATAATTAACTGAAGGTCAGCAGAGCCTTGATTGTTTGGGTATTCGGTAAGTATATCTACTGGAAACATCCGCTTCTGATAACCAAGAGCCTTATCCTGAGGAGCTGGGCTTTTGTCTTTATTTGATCCTTCTTCGTTCTTCATCTTGTCTTCCCTTGAGCCCAGTGATGTTTCCAATCAATGAATTTTTGGCAGTCTTCCAGTCGTGTGCATGGCCGCGCCGATAACGCACGGCTACACCAGGTGCGCATTCCACACTAGCAGCACCCGAGCCTGGATGAACGTCATGTCTCGGCGAATCATCCGGTCTTTGTGCCGAGTATTGTCGGAGATCATCTCGAAGTGTTCTTCATCGGCCACTTGCAGACGCTTGATGTAGATGTGGTCATCCCAAGAGAACAGATATATCCCGTCGCCGACGAATTCCCGAATGTGCACGTCGACGATCAGCGGGTCGCGATGCTTGATTGTCGGCTCCATCGACTGACCCCAGCCAGTGACCATCTTCAAGTGGTAGTGCTCTTCGAAGTCCACGCCCAGCTCGCGCAAATGCTTGGGACTTACCCGGACGTCCTGAAACATCTCCGGAAAATCATGGGCTATCTGCCCGCCACCCATTGCAGCGCGGATGTCGTAATGAGCGATCCAAACTTCATCGCCGACTAGGCCTGGGCGCGAAAAGTCAGCCGTAATGACATTGGTTTTCTGGGGGTCTTCAGCAGCATCGAGCAAACGCTGTCGGGCATCAGGAGAAAGCCGCTTTCCGCTCCGAGCAAGCATTTCCCTCACCATATCGGCAGCGCTTGTCCCTTCATCTTGGGCGCCTATGTCATGTCCAGCCAAGGGAACTGGGGCGCTGGTCAGGTTTCGTATCTCTTCCGCTAGGCGAGGGCTGAACGACTCAACCGGCTCTTGGAGCATGCGCGAAAGAACTGAAGCGAACTGTGCGTTGAGCGGGTTAATCCCTTTGAAATAAAGATTTACCGCAGCGGGTGTCATACCGGCAGCGTCGGCGATTTTCTTCTGACTCAGCTTCATCTCATTCTTTTTTGAAAGAAACAGAGCATGCGCAGCTTCGCATTCGGCCATGCGATCCGGCGGCAGGATTCGTTTTTTAGTCATCGCGCGAATGTATACCAATGGTTAAAAATGAGAAGAAACCATCGGTATTGATTAAAAATTAACAGATGGTTAATATTCGCCTCATCTACAAGAGAGGCACGACCATGAATGAGACTTCCCTCGACAAGTTCGTGGCTGACAAAGGGCAGTCCGAAGCCGCAAGGCTTCTCCGCGTCACTGCCCCAGCCATCCATAAAGCCTTATCCGCAAAACGGGATATTCGCGTGCTTGAGCTCCCCGATGGGAGCTTCCAGGCAAGTGAACTGCGTCCATTTCCATCCCAAAAATCCGCTGCATAAGTCATCCCTGCCACCAATCCATTGAAGAAATGATCGCTGACCACCTTCAGCGGCGCCACGGAAACAAATTTGAGGTTTTACGAATGGAAGATTTCTTGAGGGCTTGCCACACCACCATCAAGGAAAGCGGGGCAGAGGAACTGGCCGGGAAAATGTGCATGGCGCACGTGAGCCTGCTGCAGCGCTCGAACCCGGACAACGCGGCGCATCACCTGACCATCGAACATCTGTTCGGGATCCTGCTGCACACCCGCGACATGCGCCCATTGATGTCCCTGGCCGAACAGTTCGGTTTTGAGCTCACCGCGAAAGTTGCGCCAGCGCCGAAAGCGTTGACGACATCGCTCATTCATGTGGGCAAAGAAGTCGCTGATCTGACCATCGCTATCCACGAAGCCCTGGATGACAGCCATGTTTCTACCAGAGAGAAGTTCGAGATTCTCACGGAAATAACTCACGTCCGCGAAAGCCTTGCTGAGTTGGAAAGCTCGGTCAAGGCGGCCTGATTTTCAGACACAAAAAAGCCGACGTACGAGGTCGGCTTTTTCAACAGCAGTAAAACTTTGTGGAGATGATTATGCACAACCAGATCACCCCCGGCAATCCCCCCGATGTCGCGATACTTTTGGGCGAATCGCAAAACGTGTCACGACTACGCGTCACGGTTGAATCTGAAACTGGAGATCAGCTGTGAGCACCATAATCATGAGCTTGTGCTGGCCGCTTCAGGGCATGAGCGGGCCGCAAAAGGCTGTGCTGATCTCGCTGGCGGACAACGCAAACGACGAAGGTGTTTGCTGGCCATCCGTTGCACGTATTTCGGAACGCACTTGCCTTGCTGAAAGAACCGTCCAGACCGCGATCAAGTGGCTTGGCCAAGTGGGGCTGTTGTCAGTTCGCGAGCGGATGGGGCGCTCGACGATGTACACCCTAACCCCTGCAGCATATGCACCCCCGCAAGAGTCGCACCCCGCAGCAGATGCACCACCACCCCCGCAGCTCACGACAGAAACCCCCGCAGCACCTGCACCCAGAACCGTAATAGAACCATCAAGTGAACCGTCACCTCTTGTCGACGATGAGCAGCCACCGAAGATTTCGAAGCCGAAGTGCCCAACTCAGGCAATCGTCGATTTGTTCAACACGACGATCCCTGAGTTTCCTCGAGTCGTGATGCTGACCAAGGATCGAATCGCCAAGATCAATGCCCGCTGGAACGAGAGCGACGTGCACCAAGACCTCGGCTTCTGGGCTGAGTATTTCGCCCAGGTGCGTTCGAGCAGGTTCCTTATGGGGGAGGTGTCCGCTGCTGGTGGCAGTCCATTCCGTTGCAACTTCGACTGGCTGATCGCCCCGAGCAACTTCGTCAAGGTTGTGGAGGGCAATTACAATGCGTGACCCCTACAACGTCGAGGCGGAACACGGCCTGCTGGGCGCGATGATGCAGCGCCCCGAACTGATCGACTCCCTGAGCGACGACCTGTCCGCCGAATCGTTCTACTTCCCGGAAAACGCTGAGGTGTACCGGGGGATCATGGCGGTCCGCTCGGCTGGCAAGTCCGTCGATTTCCTCACAGTGGGTGACCATCTTGGCACCTTGCTGGATGGCACCCCGGCCTTTGCCTACTGCGCCGAAATCGTCAACGGGACTCCCAGCGTCGCCAACGCCAAGACCTACGCCGCCATTGTGCGGGAGCGGGCAGTTGAGCGGGCACTGTTCGACCTCGGCGGCCAAGCGATGGATATCGCGCACAGCGATCAGGATGTGCAGGCGAAAATCGCCGCCGTCCAGGCCGCTGCCATGGCCATTGATTGCGGGTCCGGTGATGACGACATCGTCAAAGTGGGTGACGTGCTGGTCGACCAACTGGAGGTGTGGCAAGAGCGCCACGATCGTCATGCCCGTGGCGAAACACTGATCGGTCTATCGACCGGCCTGCGCGACCTCGACGAGAAGATCGGCGGCCTGCAACCCGATCATCTGTACATCGTTGCCGGCCGTCCCGCCATGGGCAAGACCACGCTGGCGATGGGTTTTGTTATCGATGCGGCCGTACGCCAAAGCAAGTCATCCCTCGTCATCAGTTTGGAAATGAACAAGGGGCAGTTGCTGGATCGGGCCGTGGCGTCGGAGGGGCGTATTCCGCTCACTTTGGTGAAGAACGGAACGGCGTGCCAGAGCCATGGCACGGAACTCGCCGCGGCGGCCGGTGTACTGCGTCGCGCTCCTCTGTACATCGCCGACCGGGCCGGCTCGTCGATTGGGCGAATTCGTTCACTGGCTCGCCGCCACAAGATGCGTTACGGCCTCGATCTGCTGATGATTGACTACCTGCAGCTGTTGGAGGGCGAGGGCGGCAACCGGACCGAAGAGGTCAGCAGCATCAGTCGTGGTTGCAAGCTGCTCGCCAAAGAGCTGGGCATTCCCGTCGTACTGCTGAGCCAGCTCTCTCGCAAATGCGAAGAGCGCCCCAACAAGCGGCCAATCCCCTCGGACTTGAGGGAGTCCGGCGCCATCGAGCAGGACGCCGATGTGATCTTGTTCGTGTATCGCGACGAGGTCTATCACGAGAACACCGACGCCAAGGGCATTGCCGAAATCATCATTGGCAAGGGTCGCGACATCGAGATGGGCACTGTTCGCACTGCATTTCTTGGCCAGTACAACCGCTTTGAAAACCTTGCTGCCGGGTGGAAGCCAGAGCCTGTCGAGCAGCTGGAGAAGGTCACCAGCCTGGCCAACCGTTACCGAAAAAAGGAATCGTTCTGATGGACTCTCAGCGACTGGCTGTTCCCGAACCGTCCACCTACCGCTTCGCGGTGTTCTGCTGCTCGTTCAAAATGGATCTGAGCAGTACGCCAGACCATGCCTTGGCGCTGTTTGCCGACGAGGCCATGGCCAAGCGTTATGGTGCGTGGATGTGGCCTACAACGTTCGAGGTGGTGGACCGTCTCGCCCAACCGGGGGCAAGCGATTGAGCGCCCTGATCAAGACCCTGACCGTGAAGCTGTCAGACACCGAAATTCAGCGCAACGCCAAGCTTGACCATGTGCGCGACCTGCGTGATGCCAGCCACCCGGCGCTGCACTTTCGTTATGCGAAGAATCGCGCGCGCGGATCTTGGTACCTGCTGAACAAACGCAAGTGGCACCGCATCGGCGCCTTTCCCGACCTGTCCACCAAGCAGGTGGTCGCGGCTTTACCGGCCGTGCGCCTGCGAGTGGCGGCCGATGGCGCTGCCAGCGTTTCTGGTTGGGTGACCGTCGGCGAACTGCTGGACTGGTTTGGCGATCGCATGGCTCGCTCCCGCGCGCTGTCCGCCAAGCGCCGTTCGGCCGGCAAGTCGGCTATCAGTTGCCAGCTGAAGCCGCGCCTGGATGATCTGCTGATCCGCGACGTCAACGCTCAGACCCTCGACAAGCTGCTGATGTGGCCGGCTCAAGAAGAGTTGTCGTTGTCGTATGTCCAGCAGTTGTACCGCCTGCTTGCGGTGGCCTTCCGGCAGGCACGCAAGCTGGACCTGATCCCGGCCAACCCGATGGCCGAACTCAAGTTCATCCACTTCACCACGGCGCGCATCCTGCCGAAGCCGGCCCGACTGCGCGATGTCCAGCTGCTCGAGCTGGTGGCACAGCTGGCCGAGCGTTTCGAGAGCGCACCTGATGACGCCATGCTGGCCCTGATGATGCTCTGCCACGGCACCCGTATCGGCGAAACCCGCCAGTCCCGCTGGGCCGACATTGCGCTGCCTGAGCGTGAGTGGTTCCTGCCGGCCGAACACACCAAGAGTAAGACCGAGTTGCGGGTGCCGCTGACCGATCAGGTATGCGCATTGCTGCGCCGCTACCGTGATCGACAGACCGCCCAAGGGTACGAGGGGTCGTTCCTGTTCCCGTCCCGGCGAGGGAAGGCGCTGAGTGACAACCAGGCCAGTGCCGTGTTCACCCGACTGGGACAGGGCGCCTGGACCAGTCACGACCTGCGCAAAGTGGCCCGTACTGCGTGGACTGACCTCGGCGTCGACGGCCACATCGGCGAGATGCTGCTGAACCATTCCCTCGGCAAGATCGCTTCCACCTACATCAACACTCAGGCCAAGGAGCAGCGTCGGCTGGCTCTGGTGAAGTGGCACAACTGGTTAGATGAGCGTGGCTTCAGGGCGATCCATGAGCAGACAGGCGCTAGATATGAAGATTCGCAAAACCTCGTAGACGCCTTGAATAGCGTGGCCTGCGAGTCAATTCCGCAATTTGTTAAGGGCGAGGTTTCAAATCATGTGGAAAGGGCGAGTGCCTGGCTTTAAGCGAGATAGGATCGAGCTGGAGCCTTGCTTGATCTGCGAGGGGAAAGCGGTAGTGAAAGGGGTGTTTTATGAGCTGGTTTGCACTGATTGCAACGGCTCAGGTTGGGTTGTTAGGGGCAGCAAGTTGGTGCTTTCTACCGACGAGTTGGTCACCCAGCTGAGTTTCAAATTGCAGCACGCTCAGCGTGAAATTTCCGCGCTGAAAGGTTCGCCATCTATGGCCGGGCCGCAGATCCAATACGAACAATCGAACCGCCTGGGGGCGGGCGGCACAAATTACACAGGGGATTGAAAGCATGATGATTCGTAAGCCAGCAGGCCGACCGTTGGGTGATACGGAATATTTGCTAGAACAGTGGGGATGGTGGCGTTTGGATGGGATGGGAATGCCTAGTTGCACATCGCCGAGCTTGACCCTGATGCGTCAAGCTGTGTCGCAACCGACGACGAGTAAAAACTACAGCATTACCGACGAGTGGGCGCTTGCAATCGATAGAGCTCTAGCCAATCTCTCGCGTCGGGACCAGCAAATGGGCGATGTTCTCTGGCTTTATTACGGGGTGAAATGGCCTATGGTTCGAGTAGGAAAGCACTACGGAATAAGTGAAGGTAAGGCGAGGGAGTTGGTGAGAGCCGGCGGAGCATGGATTGATTGCGCAATTAATCTGATGAGAGAGATCGCATGAGTCGATAGTAACAGAAGTATTTTGTTAATTTTTTGCGCATTTTAGCACGTAATTAATATTTTGCATTCCGCAATGCTAATCGGCTGGATAAAAGGTGTTTGTAGTTTTATAGGAACTGCCTTTTCTGAGAATATTAATTATGTGTGTATAGTAAGCTTGACGGTATGAGGTTCCTCTAATAGGCTTTTATTAGTTTTTGTGCGAGTGGCTTCGATGGAAAGGGAAGGTGATCTATGGTCAACCTGCATGGTCCTAAGTCTATAGTCGTCGGTATTAGTATGCTGTTGCTATCGCAGCTGCAAGGGTGTGCGACGAACACTCAAATTATCTCCTCGGAGTCAGATAAGAGTAATAGTGACGCGGTGCAAATGGCACAGCGTCAGTTGGCCTCATCGGAGGCTAAGGGGTGTAAAGCGATTTCAATTTCCGGCGGTCCTTCTGTAGCGCTCGGTTTAGTCATCGGCGATGCATGTGTGGACTGTCAACCCATTCAGCAAAACCAACGCAGACAGGTATATGTTGTAAATATTTTGATGCGGTGCCCGGGAGCCGGTGGTGTTTCACCTATTTAACAGCCCGTTGAGGGCTGCAGCGCACATCCTGTTTTTTATGTGCGCGCTCATTGTCTGTAATTGGCAATTAGCTGTTGGTGCGACCTTTGGTGCGTCTGATAGTACACCACTAACTGAAAAGCAAATTGGACAGATAGGTGGCGCTAACTCTGAAGGAATAATATTTAGTGGGGACGTAATTTACTACTCCGATGCGCTCGAAAAGTCAGGTTTGATTGCGCAACTGTGGCCCGATGGAAAATTGATATATGAGTTTGATGCTTCTTTGACCGCTGATCAAAGAGGCAAGTTTGTTCAAGCATGTGGAGCCTGGACAGTTAATACATCCGTGTCATGTGTTGCGCGTAACGGTGAAACAAATTTTGTGCGTGTGGCTAGTCATAATGGAGAGAGATGCTCAGGTGCTTATACCAGTTGTTCAGCAGTCGGAATGAGGGGCGGTAATAATGCACAGGATTTATTTGTATATACCAAACATTGGGATTATTCAGACGTTCTACAGCATGAAATAGGACATGCTTTTGGTTTGATTCATGAGCAACAGCGGCCAGATAGAGATACATTTGTTTCGATATTGACTCAAAATATTGTTTCGGGAAGTGAACTTCAGTTTTCCATTAGAGATGTATCAGTGGTGACTGAGTATGACTTTGATTCAATAATGCACTACAATAATTGTGTTTTTTCTAATAAGAGTTGTAAGATCGATGCTCCGACAGAGGGCGTTTCTACCATTTTTCCTAAAGCGTGCAATCGAGACATCGTTGGTGGAAAAGTAATCACACGCTTGGATTTGGAAGGTGTTGGGCGCGCCTACGCACCTCAGGTCTTTAATCTTTATTCGAAAAGTCGTCGTTCTCAGTGTGGTGTCCACAATTTAAGTCCTGCGCAAGTAAGCTTTATATGTGGGTCGAGTGTTTGCGCTCAGGCGGGGCCTGTCTCGTATGATAGAGTTGATGAGTTTCACCATGAGGAGTGCTTTGGAGGGTTCTTGACCGATCCGGATGATTTTAATAAATGTCCATCTCTCAAAACTTTGATTTACTCGCATAGCAATACTGCTGACTTGGCTTGCGGCTTAGGTGATACGAGGACTAAGTATTATTGGGATTGGTCGTGTGCGTGTGGTAAACAGTCGCTTAATAAGCTTTGTGTTGATGTTGAAGGGGGTGTTGATGTCACCGCGCTGGAGAAACTTCGAAGTTCAACTGACCCTCGTGATGTTTCTACAGTGCGCTATATTGATCAAATATCAGGCTGGAGAAAGCTTGGGTTTGTCGAAGAAAGTATTGCTGGAGTGACAGGCGGGCTGCTGGTAAAAAATTATTTACAGAAGTCCTATCCTGATAGGCTGTTATCATTAGTTTTCAAGATGCGATTGATGATCGAATTAAATTTGTACGTTAAAAAAAGCTATACTCTTAGATATGCAACATTTCTAAAGCTTTTACGTGAGGAAGGAATGAATTTAGGATCAATGTAATCTTTCTCAAACCTCTGAAATATCCGTTACTTGGTAAGCATGCATTTTCGTTAAAAAAGCGAGATAGTCATCCGAAGGCGAAAAAAGTGTTTTCCGCGCGGAATAGCTGTGTTTCTATAGCAGCGTGTATTGCTGTGAACGCAGCGAGACGCTTCAATAAACCGGCCATCGAGTCGGTTTTTTTGTGCCTACATGTAAGCCTCGCCATTGAGCGGGGCTTTTTCGTTTTCGGCCCCATGCCTGGCTCTTTGCTCTGCGCGGATGACAGTGACATGGAGGCCGAACCTATTTGAGGACTACAGATGAGTACGGAGCATCAAGCTCTCACCGATGTACCCCTTTGGCTGTTGATACTGTTAAGCATGGCGGGTTTGTCTGGGGAGATGCTGAGGGCATCAGGTAGCGATCTTGGACTGCGTCAGATCCTGCAGCGCGTGGCTTTGCGCTTTCTGGCATCTGGTCTGTTGGGTATGGCCACGTTGCTGCTCGCAATGGCCCTTTGGAACAACCTGTACCTTGCAGCAGGACTCGGCATAGTCATCGCGGTTATTGGTGCTGATGTTGCGGGCGGCCTCTACACGCAGTTTTTGGCAAGGAAGGCAGGTGTTAGCAGCCCATCGACAACGAGCAATGTGCGCGATCAGTAAGGCCTTGATTGAGGGAGGGCGATCCAGTGTTCAAAGTAGGCTTTGGATTGGACTCAGCTCCGCTTCTTTGGGAACTGGATGATATCGAGCAGCGACAGTTGCCGTATGTGCAGATGCTTGCAGCGACCCGACTGGCTCATCGCGTCAAGAAAGGCATGCTGCCGGTGATGAAAGCCCGGCTTGATCGGCCGACCCCGACCACGATGAATAGCCTGTTTGTAAAGATGGCCCGCAAGGGCAAACCTGCAGAGGTGTACTTCAAGGACTCTTGGGTTTCAGGTGTTCCGGCGGACGCCTACCTGCAACAGGCCGTCAGTGGAGGCCTCCGCCCCCATAAGCGTTTTGAAAAGGCATTGATCGCTCGCGGCATCATGCAGGCCACCGAGTACGCGGTGCCCACTGCACCATTCATGAATCAGTACGGCAACGTGTCACGCGGCACCATGACCAGGATCCTGTCGGGCTTGGGCGCGGCCGAGACACGATCGGGCTATCAGGCCAATGCCAGTGGCAGCGCCCGAAGTCAGCGCAAGGGCAATGCCCATCGGTTCTTCTCCAGTGAGGTCGATGGCACTCGGGCGGTATGGGAGCGCAAAACCAAGGGCGATGAAGTCCGTCCAGTCTTTGTCTTCAGTGCCTCGGCGCCTCGTTACCGCACCATTTTCCCGTTCTTCAAGATCGCCGAGAACATCGTAAAGGCCCATCACTCGGCTGAGGTTGCGCAGGCATTCGCCGATGCTCAGGCGACGGCGCGGTGACTGGGCGTCGAGGCTGCGAAATGTAGAAAAAAGGACCGCTTTTCGTGCGATTTCCGCTTTACAGGGGGGCGGGGGGTAAACCCAAAGGTACTCCCAGACCCCACCCCCATAGGGGGTAATTCGGGCCCCGCTTCTTCGCTATGTATGACCCATTTCCAGAGGTTGGTTGTTGTGTAGTTATGGCTAATCCATCGATAACCCGTAAGCCTGAATGGCTGAACAAATCCCGCATGGCTGACAGCTTGGGTATTACGACGCAAGCCTTCGACAAATGGGGGGTTGTGGCGGTTGCCAAGATCGGCCGCGAGTCGTTTTACGACGTCCGGTCGGTGATTGATAACCGCCTGAAGCATCAGGGTGGAAAGCAGCAACCCGGCTCCGAAGAAGTCGACCCGCTCATTGGTTACAAGATCGATTGCGAGCGACTGCGGCTGACCCGAGAGCAGGCCGACGCCCAGGCACGCAAAAACAAGGTTGGAGACAAGGAGCTGGTCCCGGTCGGTTTTATGATTTTTGCCTTATCCAGCCTGTCGGCGCAGTTGGCCTCAACCCTTAACACCATCCCCAAAAGCGTAAAGCGTAAGCACCCCGATATCGCCGTGCGTCACCTTGATGCAGTCGAGATCGAGATTGCCGTTACGCGTAACGCTGCTGTCGGATTGGCTGACCGCATACCGGAGCTTTTGGATGAGTACATCGCCTCCTTGGATGAGGCCACTGGTTGACGCTGTCCGGCGCGGGCTGAAGAGCCTTCAAAAAGATGCCCCCCTGACGGCGGTCGAGTGGGCAGACAAGTATTTCTACATGTCGTCTGAGTCGTCCTACGGCGAAGGTAAGTGGACGACCGAGGCGTTTCAGGTGCCCTTGCTGAATGCCATGGGCAACGACCTGATCGAAGAACTGAACCTGCTGAAGTCGGCGCGGGTTGGCTACACCAAGATGTTGGTGGCGAACATCGCCTACAAGATCGAACACAAAAAGCGCAGCGTCTGCATGTGGAGTCCGACCGACGACGACGCTAAAGACATCATGAAAAAGCACGTCGATCCGATGATTCGCGACGTGCCGGTGATCAAGGCACTGGCGCCCTGGTGCGGAAAAAAACACGGCGACAACACCCAAGAATCCAAGGTTTTCGAGAACCGCAAGGTTCTGTGGTGGCTGGGCGGTACAGCCGGCGGTAACTACCGGGAGAAAAGCCCGGACGAGGTCGGTTACGACGAGCTGTCGAACTTCGATGAGGACATCGACGGCGAGGGTTCGCCGACGTTCCTTGGCGATAAACGCCTTGAGGGGGCGACCTACCCCAAGTCGATTCGCGGCTCCACGCCCAAGCTGGCTGGAACCTGCCAGATCACCCGGGCGGCCGAGGAATCGGCCTACCTGATGCGCTTTCACATTCGCTGCCCGCACTGTCGCACTGAGCAGACGCTGAAGTGGGGCGGGCCAGATGAGCCGCTTGGCATCAAGTGGCTGAAAGATGAGCGCGGCGAGGTTATCAAGGCCTGGTATCTGTGCGAGTCCGGTAACGGCTGCACGTTCGAACATCACGAGATGATCGAGGCGTCACGATCAGGCCGCTACATCTGCGAGAAAACCGGCATCTGGACGCGTGACAGCATCGAGTGGTTCGAGGCGGATGATGCGCCGATGCGCACGCCGCGCCGGCTCACGTTCCATATCTGGACGGCGTATTCGACTTTCACCACCTGGGTGAAGATCGCCGACGAGCGCGTCAAGGCCGGCAAGGATCGGGGCAAGCTCAAGACGTTTACCAACACCACGTTGGGCGAGACGTGGGAAGAAGACCAGACCGAGAAGGTCGATTGGGAATTGCTGCACGCCCGACGTGAGGTCTACCCCGCCCAGGTGCCGGCGGGTGTTGTTGTGCTGACCGGTGGGGTGGATACCCAAGACGACCGTTATGAATTGCGGGTGTGGGGCTGGGGCGCTGGAGAAGAAGCGTGGTTGATTGAGCGCAAGATTCTTACTGGTGATCCGTCGAGTGCGGTTCTCAAGCGCAAGGTGGGGCGTGAACTGCACCGGATGTTTACCCGTTCTGACGGTGCGGTGATGCGGGTCGAGCGCTGGTGCTGGGACTCCGGCGGTCACCACTCGGACGATGTTCGGGCCGAAAGCCGCAAGCATGGCGTGCATTGGGTGATCCCGATTTTCGGGGCCAGCATCTACGGCAAGCCGATTGCGAGCTTCCCGCGACGCAAGGAAAAGAAGTCCAAGACCTACTTAACCGAGGTCGGTACCGACAACGCCAAAGAGGTGATCTACAACCGCCTCAAGCTACAGCCGGACGGCAATCGTCCGGTACCGGGTCTGGTGCATTTTCCTGCCGACGACCTGATCTGCGACGGCGACGAGCTGAAGCAGATCACCAGTGAAACCAAGAAATGGATCATGGCCCGAGGGCGCCGCGTGCTTCGCTGGGATGCCAGCAAGAAGCGCAACGAGGCGCTCGACTGCTTTGTGTACGCCTTGGCGGCGCTGCGCATCTGTCAGGAAAAATTCGGCTTTGATCTTGAGTATCTGGCCAGACAGAACGCGGCAACCGGCGTTTGGGAGGTTCCAGACGAGCCGGACGACTCGGATGAGTCGGACGATCACAACGAACCACAAGCCCCGGCCGTCGAGCCTGAGCCTGAGCCGGCCCCGGTGCCGATCCAACCCCAACCAGACCACCAGCCTGCCGCCGGCGGCTGGGTTGAAACAGGAGCGAGCGCATGGCTGGTGTAAGCGCCCAGGAAATGGTCAACCTCTACATTGAGGCCGAGAAAGCCGTTTTGCTTGCCAAGGAAATGGGATTCAAAGACCGCAAAACGGTGATGGTCGAATTGCGGGATATCACCGCCAATCGTGAGAAGTGGGAGCGGCGTTTGGCTCAAGAGCAGCGCAGGGGGCGTCCGGGGCATTCCCTGGCGACGTTCGATTGAACCTGCTCGATAAAGCCCTGGCGCCACTCTTTCCCGGAATGGTCGCCGAGCGTCTGCGGGCGCGGAACGTGATCATGGCTTTTGAAGCGGCCACGGTGACTCGCACGCACAAGGCCAAGAAACAAGCGCGCAGTGCCGACGGTTCGCTGAATCGCACGCTGAAATCACTGCGTGAGCAGTGCCGCAAGCTGGATGAAGATCACGACATTGTCACTGGCCTGTTTGACCGCTTGGAGGAACGAGTGGTGGGCGGCCCAGGTATTGCGGTAGAGCCCATTCCGTTGGGCTATGACGGCAGTATTCACGTAGTTTTCGCGGCCGCGGTCAAGGCGCTATGGAGTGAATGGTCGCTCAAGCCTGAGTCGTCAGGGGAGCTGAGTCGGCCGCAAATGGAACGCCTGGTGTGTCGCACCTGGCTACGCGATGGCGAGGCTTTGGCGCAGAAGCTGATGGGCAAGGTGCCCGGCTATGAGCATCTGCACGGCGTGCCGTTTGCCCTGGAGTTGCTGGAGCCGGACTACCTCCCGATTGAATACACGGACTTTTCAAAGGGCATCGTCCAAGGCGTCGAACGCAACTCTTGGCGCCGTGTTCGGGCGTATCACCTGCTGAAGACCCATCCCGGGGATTTAGGTGGGAATCTGGCGCAGAAAACCAAGCGCGTGCCGGTCGAGCAGATGATTCACATCGCGCACCGTAAACGCATTGGGCAGAACCGTGGCCAGCCGCTAATGCATGCGGTGCTGATCCGTTTGGCGGACATCAAGGACTACGAGGAAAGCGAGCGGGTCGCGGCGCGCATCAGCGCGGCGTTGGCCATGTACATCAAAAAGGGCTTGCCTGACGACTTCGTCCCTCCGGCCAATGGTGAAGCTCGGGCCGAACGAACATTCCCGATCGCGCCGGGCATCGTGATCGACACGCTGTTGCCCGGTGAAGACATCGGGATGATTGAAAGCAACCGGCCGAATCCGTTTCTTGAGGGGTTCCGCAATGGTCAGCTCAAGGCGGTGGCGGCTGGTACGCGCAGCACCTACTCCAGTGTGGCGCGCAGTTACGACGGCACCTATTCGGCCCAGCGTCAGGAGCTGGTCGAGGGGCAGTTGGGTTATGACTTGCTTCAGCACGAGTTTATCGACGGCTGGTGCCGTCCCGTTTATCGCGAATGGCTGCGCATGGCGATCATGAGCGGCCAATTGGTCGTGCCCGCTGAGGTAGATCCGCGAACGATCTACGGCGCGTTCTATCAAGGCCCGGTGATGCCCTGGATCAACCCGGTGCATGAGGCCACGGCGTGGAAGCTTCTGGTTGAGGCCGGTTTCTCCGATGAGGCCGAGGTGGTCCGCTCGCGGCAGCGCAACCCTACAGAACTCAAGGCGTCGCGCGCGGCGGAAGTCGCCGCGAACCGCGAGGCCGGGCTGGTATTCAGTTCGGACTACTACCACCAAATCTACGGGAAGAATCAGCCCAATGATGACGAAAAACAACGAACCGCTGATGCGGCCACGGGGCGCGATAACAGCGGCGACTGAGGCCGGCGAAAGCTGGTACACGATGCGCGCGCTGTCGGCCAGCATCGGCGAACTGCGCATTGAGGGTGAGATTGGCGCATGGGGCATCACGGCCAAGCAATTCGCCAAAGACCTCAAGGCCCTCGGTGACGTGTCACAAATCAACATGTACGTGAATTCCCCGGGCGGTGAAGTGTTCGAGGGGATCGCCATTTACAACATGCTCAAACATCACCCGGCCAACATTGACGGGACGGTGGGAGCACTCGCGGCGTCCATGGGCAGCGTGATCCTGATGGCGGCTAACACGGTCAGCATCCCGGAAAACGCCGCGATCATGATCCACAAGCCCTGGGGGATTCAGGGTGGTGACGCCGAGGATATGCGGCGTTACGCCGAATTACTCGATCAGGTAGAGGGCTCGCTGGTCCAGGCGTATGTCGCCAAGACCGGCAAGACCGCCGAGGAAATCCACGCCTTGCTTGACGCAGAAACGTGGATGTTCGGCAGCGAGGCGGTAGAGGCTGGCTTCGCAGACAAAATCCTTGAGCCGCTCAAGGCCTTCGCTCACATCAAATCGCAACGCATGCAGGAGTTCACCAACATGCCAGAAGCTTTTAAACAACTGTTGACCCCGCGCGGCTCGGTCACTCTGCCGGCACCCGCTCCAGCTCCAGCACCCGCTCCGGCCAATCTGACGGCTGACCAGATTCGCGCCCAGGCGCTGGCGGACGATGTCGCTCGTCGCGGCGGCATCCAAGCGGCCTTTGGTTCCTTCGGCGAAGCCCATGCGTCGTTGCTGCGGACCTGCCAGGATGATGTCAATTGCACCGTTGCCCAGGCACGCGAGCAACTGCTGGCGGCGATGGGCGCGCAGACCACCCCAGTCGCGAGTCCGCGACATCAGGGACATATCAACAACGGCAATCTGGTCGGCGATTCGGTGCGGGCTTCGCTGTTTGGTCGCCTCGGCATGGAAGAAAACCAAGCGGACAACGCATACAACCACATGACCCTGCGTGAACTGGCCCGGGCTTCCCTGGCTGATCGCGGCGTTGGCGTGGCGACCCTGCGCCCAATGGACATGGTCGGTCTGGCGTTTACCCACGATACCAGCGACTTCGGCAACATCCTGCTCGATGCCTCGCACCGTTCGCTGTTGGCTGGCTGGGAGGATGCCGAGGAAACCTATCACCTGTGGACTCGCCAAGGCCGTTTGAGCGACTTCAAGGTGGCTAACCGCGTCGGCCTGGGTTCGATGTCGACCCTGCGTGAAGTTCGCCCGGGTGCTGAATACAAGTACATCACCCTCGGCGACACCGGCGAGACGATCCGTCTGGCCACCTACGGTGAAATCTTCAGCATCAATCGTCAGGCGATCATTAACGACGACCTCGACGCCCTGAGCGCGATCCCGCGCCTGATGGGTGCCGCCGCGCGCGCCACCATCGGTGATCTGGTGTATGACACCTTGATCAACAACGGCAAGATGAAGGACGGCAAACCGCTGTTCGACGCCACGCGTAAAAACCTGTTCACCGGGGCCGATTCCAAGCTGTCGATCGCGGCCATGAGCGCGGCAAAAACCGCCATGGCGTTGCAGAAGGGCAAGCCTGCCAAAGAAGGCGAAAAAACCCGCACACTGAATGTGCGTCCCGCGTACCTGTTGTGCCCGGTCGCGCTGGAAGATCAGGCCAACCAGTTGATCCGCTCGACGTCGGTGCCGACCGCCCAAGTCAACGCCGGCGTGGTCAACCCGATCCAGAACTTCGCCCAGGTGATCGGCGAGCCGCGTCTGGACGACAATTCGTCGTCGGCTTGGTATCTGGCCGCGAAGCAAGGTAGCGACACTATCGAAGTGGCCTATCTGGATGGCGTTGACGTGCCGTACATCGATCAAATGGAAGGCTTCACCAGCGACGGTATCGCCACCAAGGTTCGGATCGATGCGGGCGTGTCCGCGCTCGACACTCGCGGCCTGAACAAGTCCGTCGGCGCGTAACTCGCCGGCCATCTCAAAGCCCCGCCAAGTGCGGGGTTTGTTGTTTTTGGATAGGGAAAAAGTATATGTCCACCAACTATGTAAGCACTGGCGAAACCGTCACTTTGCCGGCCCCCACTGGCGGCTCTGCCGCTGGCATCCCTCAGGTGATCAACGATCTGGCCGTCATGCCCTTGCAGAGCGGCCCCAAAAGCACGCTGATCGTGTACCGCACCGGGGGCAACTGGAGCGTTCCGGCGGATGCCGCGCTGAAAGCTGGCATGAAGGCCAGCGTCAAGGCGGGCGCCCTGGTGCCGGCCGGTACTGCTGATTCGGCCCCCTACGGCAAGCTGTTGACCGATTCGGTCGGCGGCTATGCCGAAGTGCTGATCGTTCAGTAATGCCGGGCGCTCGTTTTCGGGCTATTGCCGATCGCATGGACGCCTTGCTGGTGAGGCACCTGGGCGATCCGGCGACCCTCGCCGATGGGCGACCCGTCTCGGGTGCGTTTGCCTCCCCTTTTGTCGGCGCCGAAATCGGCGGCGGCAGAAGTGGGGCGATCAAGTTGGGCGCGGCGATCAATACGGATGCCGTGTTGGAGCCGACCTTTACCGCGCGGGTGGTCGACGTGGTCGGCGTCAAAAGGGGCGACTTTCTTACCATCGACTTGCCGGTCGAGCTGGGCGGCGGCCGCTACAAGGTCGCGCGCTTGAAGCCTGACGGCGCTGGGATGGTTGACGTAGTGTTGAGCGTGAACAATGAGCGAACTGACGACATTACATAACGCGATCACCCAAACACTGACGGCGCGATTGCCCAAGGTGCTGCACGTCGAGGCGTTCCCTGAGTTGGGCGCCGAGGTCAAAACGCCGGCGCTGTTGTACGGCCTGACGGACATGGGGCAGGGGGTGGATCGCGGCGAGGGTAAAACCGCACTGATCGGCCGTTTTCAGTCCTGCATTCTGGTCGAAGCGACGCGCGACAAGGCGTCGCTTCAGGCGGCCATTCTGGCCGCTCAGATGGCGGTGATCCTGCATAACCAAGTGTGGGGTTTGGAGTTTGTCACCGGTGTGCCGGAGAACATTCACGCGCAGCCGGAAGAGCCGACGCTGGAGCTTGAACAGTTCGTCATGTGGTCGATCCAGTGGACGCAGGCCTTTGAGGTCGGTGAGCTGGAATGGCCGTGGCCAGACGAGCCGCCGGGTTCCTTGGTGTTTGACATCGAGCCCGGCGATGGACCTGTTAGCCCGGAGGATCTGCCGTGAGTTACGCCAGTGCCGAGCATGACCGCATGATTGCGGCCATGCTGATGCCGTGTGCGGTGGTCGGTGTGGATCTGGTGGCGGGCAAGGTGCGGGTGAGCAATGGCGAATGGACCAGCGCCTGGGTGCGCTGGCACAGCTTGGCGGCCGGTAAGGCCAGGCACTGGCGATCGCCGTCACTGCACGAGCAGGGGGCGTTGTTTAGTCCCAGTGGTCAGGCCGGCATCGGCACCTTTATCCCAGGGTTGTACGGGGATGCCGGGGCTCAGCCGGACAATCGCGATCATGTGGAGGTCTGGCGCTTCGACGATGGCGGCTCGCTGGTCTACGACTGGCAGGCCAAGAGCTACACCATCACCTTGCCCAGCGGCACAGTGACGATCAAGGTCGCCAGCACCGAGGTCGTCGTTACGGATAGCGCCGTGACGGCCAAGGTCGGCGGCACCGAGGCGGCGTTGACACCCGATTCAGTCACGCTCAAGTCGACGGCCATCAAGCTGACCGGCGCGGTGCTGATCGACGGCACGTTACACGCAACGAAGGACATCACCAGTGCCGGCCAGATCCTCGACACCGGTGGTAACAGCAACCATCACTCGCATTAATCTCAATCCACGACAGCCCGCCGAGTGCGGGCTTTTTCATGCCTGGAGAAACCCGATGGCTAAGACCGAAAAGCCTGTTAGCGCTGAGCTGGCGCCCCCTAGTGCGGTGTCGGAGCTGCTGAAGTTCCGCGACCTGGTGTACACGTCGCGCACCCTGATTATTCCCAAATCCACCCGCAAGTTGCCGGTGGCCAAAGGCCTGGTGGAAGTCCAGCCGGATGATGCCGAGGCCCTGGCGTTCCTGACGGGCAACGAAGAATTCGCGCCGCTGAAGGAGTGATGTAGATGATCGGAATGGATCGCCACACCGGCCAACCCATTTCCGGCATCGGGCATCTGCGTCAGTCCATCGCGGACATCTTGGGCACGCGGGTGGGCAGTCGCCGGCATCGGCCGGAGTACGGCAGCAACATCCCCCTATACGTCGACATGCCCGTGAATGAGGGCTGGAAAAGCTCGGTGCAAGCCGAGGCGGTCCGGGCTATCAGTCGCTGGGAGCCGCGCGTCAAGCTCGAGCGCGTCCGTGCTATCTCGGTGCTGGGCGGGCAAATCAATCTGGGCATTGCCGGCGAATACCGTGGCGAGCGTTTTCTGTTTGAGGTGAGCGTATGAGCATCGTTGATTTGTCGGCGTTGCCGGCGCCGGACGTGCTGGAGCCTTTGGACTTCGAAGACGTCTATGCGGAAGACCTGGGGACATTTCGCGGGCACATGGGCGACAACTGGAGCGCGCCGCTGGAAAGTGATCCCGTGGTCAAGCTGCTGGAGGTCGGGGCGTATAACAAAGTGGGCAACCGGGCCCGGGTCAACGATGCCGCCAAGGCCCTGCTGTTGGCCCATGCGATCGGCCCGGACCTTGATCACCTGGGGGCTAACTTCAATCTGCCGCGCCTGGTGGTTCAGGCCGAGGATCTGTTGGCGGTGCCGCCGGTGGCGAAGGTCATGGAACAGGACGACCCTTACCGCGAGCGCATCCAGTTGGCCTTTGAGGGCTTGACCACGGCGGGGCCGCGTAACAGCTACATTCTGCACGCGCGAAGTGCCTCGGGGCTGGTGGCCGATGCTTCGGCGGAAAGCCCGTCGCCCGCTTGCGTTACGGTAACGGTGCTGAGTTCCGAGGGTGAGGGCGTGGCCGGGCCGGAGTTGTTGGCCACGGTGGCGGCGGGGCTCAATGATGAGGACGTGCGGCCGCTCGGTGATCGCGTGACGGCGCAAAGCGCCGAGATTATTCGCTATCAAATCAACGCCATTCTGCACATGAAAAGCGCAGGCCCCGAGGCGGATGCCGGTCTGGCGGAAGCCCGTACGCGCTTGGGGAAGTGGGTCAATCCGCGCAAGCGTCTGGGGGTGGAGGTGGCGCGCTCGGCGATTGACGCGCAGGTGCATGTCGCTGGCGTGTCCCGAGTCGAACTGTCGGGGTGGGTTGATCTGGCCCCAAGCAAGGCGCAGGCGGCGTACTGCACCGAGTTGAACGTGGTGCTGGCGGGGGCAACATGACCAGCTTACTGCCGAGCAATAGCACGCAACTGGAGCGCGCCCTGGAGGCGGCGTTCTATGAGAAAACCCTTGTTCCGCTGCGCACCCTGTACAACGCCGACACCTGCCCGGTGCACTTGCTGCCGCACCTGGCGTGGGCGTGGTCGGTCGATCGATGGGATTATCGGTGGTCGGAGGCGACCAAGCGTGCGGCTATTAAGGCGTCGTATTACATCCATGCCCGCAAGGGCACGATCGGCGCTCTGCGCCGCGTGGTCGAGCCGCTGGGCTACCTGGTCGAAGTCATCGAGTGGTTCAACACGGTGCCTAATGGGGAGCCGGGCACCTTCGCGCTCAGGGTCGGGGTGCTGGATACCGGGATCACCGAGGAAATGTATCAGGAGCTGGATCGCCTGATCGATGACGCCAAGCCCGTCAGCCGCAAGCTGACCGGTCTGGCGATCAGCCTGGAAACCCAAGGCGCTTTGAACATTGCCGTTTCCCTCTCCGAAGGCGACGAAATCGACGTGTACCCGCCAGTGATGCGTGACATTGAAGTCACGGGCCGCTTCGGTGTGGTCGGCCGCGAACACTCCATAGACACCCTGGACGTTTATTATGATTGATGCGAATTCGCAGTTTTTAGCGATCCTCACAAACGTGGGGATGGCCAAACAGGCGAACGCCGACGCGCTCGGCATTCCCTGGAAGATCACCGAAATGGGCGTGGGGGATGCCAACGGCACTGACCCGATCCCCAGCGCAACGCAAACCCAGCTGATCAACGAGTGGCGCCGCCGGCCGTTGAATCTGCTCAAGACTGACCCGGCCAACCCGGCGGTTCTGATCGCCGAGCAGATTATCCCGGCCGATGAAGGCGGTAAGTGGATTCGCGAAATTGGTTTGTACGACATCGACGGCGATCTGGTGGCGGTGGCCAACTGCGCGCCGAGTTTCAAGCCGGTCCTGTCGCAAGGTTCAGGCCGCACGCAGATTGTGCGGATGAACTTCATTGTCACCAGTACCGGCAACATCACGCTTAAGATCGATCCGAGCGTGGTGTTGGCGACGCGTGACTACGTCGATCAAAAGACGTTGGGGGTGCGGGAGTACGTCGATCAAAAGGTGTTGGAGGAGCTGGGCAAGCAGGACTTTAAGCACTCGGTTCGGGTGGCAACCACCGCCCCTGTGGTGCTGAGCGGCCTTCAGACCATTGATGGGGTCGCCCTGGTTGCCGGTGATCGCGTGTTGGTGAAAAACCAGGCGGTGGCCAAAGACAACGGCCCTTACGTGGTGGCTGCGGCGGTTTGGGCGCGTAGCGCGGATGCCGATAGCAGTCTGGAAGTGACGCCCGGGCTGTTTGTGCATGTCGAGCGAGGCACCACCAACGGCGACAGCATTTGGCAGCTGGTGACGGATGCGCCGATTGTCCTGGGCGTGACGGATCTGCTGTTTGAAATGGCGGCCGGGCGCACCGGTGTCAATGCCGGCACATACCGCAGTGTGACCGTGGACAAATACGGTCGGGTGGTAGGCGGGACCAACCCGACCACGCTGGCCGGTTATGCGATCACCGACGCCTTCACCAAGACCGAAACAATCGACTTGATTAACGGCACGAGCCAAATCCCTTTGGTGGAGGTCAACACCTCAAGGCCCTTGGTGGCGAACGAGTTGGGGCTTGTCCTGATTGATGCCAGCGCGGGGGCGTTGACGGTTGAGCTGCCCGATGCCAACTCGGCGCTGGGTGTTCGTGGTGTGGTGGTGCGACGGGTCGATAACACCAGCAACCGGCTGACAATCAGGGCGACCGGCAGCAACAAAATCAAGTTTCATACCCATCTGAATGCGGCCGGCTATCCATTCTTATACCTGATGGGGGCCGGGGATTATTGGCATTTTCGCAGTGATACCAAGGGCAGCTGGATACCGATTGCGCGCCTAGACGGTACGGCACTCGGGCGGCCCGTGTTTGAAACGACGACCGTATTGAATCCGGGTGGTCACGCTCCGTTGGGCAATGCCGTCTTTATTCGTGCCGATTGGCCATGGTTGTGGGACCACGCTCAGCAGTCGGGAATGCTGACTACGGAAGCCGCTCGTGGGGGTATGGAGGGCGGTTGGACCTCGGGCGATGTCGCGACCACGTTCCGTAGTCCAGATCCGCGCGGTAAATTTGTCCGGCACCTTGACGAGGCTGCCGGGATCGATCCAGGCCGTGTGGCGGGCAGCTATCGGCTCGATGATTTAAAGAGTCACGCCCACTATTCAGCTTCCACAGGTTACGGCACGCAGGCGATGGGCGGCGGGAGCATCACCTATGCCACCCCGACTGGTGGCAGCACTGGCGCCGCTGGCGGCGCTGAGACGGTCCCGAAACACATCGCCTGGCCGGGCCGAATTAAAGTGATCTGAGGTTCTAATGAATATCTATTTATTTGACCCGCTCGGCATTCTGTCCGGGCCGTTTGAGTTGTCAGAGTTTCCGGAGGTTCCGGGGTTTGGCCAATATCTGCCGGGCAATACCATCGAGCTGGAAAATCCTTTGGCCCAACCCGAGGCTGGTCACGTATGGGCGCTGGTTGATGGGAAGCCGCAACAATTGGCCGACTATCGCGGCATGGTTTACCACACGGATACCGGTGCCGAGGATGAGCATGTCGAGCTTGGCGATCTGCCCGAAGGACTGACCGCCAAACGCTGGCCGGGTCAGTTCTACGTGTGGGCTGGTGGTGACTGGGTTCTGGATGCGGTGGCGCAGATTCCAGCGGCGCAAGCGGGTGAACGAGCGTGGCGCAATGTACAGGTTGCCGCGACTGACTATCTGGCGATGCCGGATTATCCGATCACCGCTGAACAGCGAGCCGACCTGTATGCCTACCGCCAGGCGTTGCGCGATTGGCCGGATGTGACGCTGTTCCCTGATCAGGCAGGCCGCCCCCAGCCCCCGGCATGGATTGCCAGTTTGGCCCAATAACGCCCTGCACTGACGGGGCGTTTTCTTTTCCGTTACGCGTAACACGAACATCCCTCACAGCCTCGCTTATGCGGGGCTTTTTCGTTTCTGGAGATTGAGCCTTATGAGTTTCTTTCACGGCGTCACCACCACGCTGATCGACACCGGAGCGCGGACTATTTCGCTGCCGTCGTCGTCGATCATCGGCCTGTGCGACACCTTCACCCCGGGCATGCTCGGCGGCGGCACGGCCCTGGCCGGCGAACTGGTGTTGCTCACGTCCGAGCGCGAAGCCATTGCCGCGTTCGGCGCCGATTCGGCGATTACCAAAGCCGCTAAGGCGATTTACGTGCGCGCCAAAGCGGTGATCGTCGCTGTCGGCGTCCCTAAGCTTGAGGACGCCGCCCTGCAAACATCCGCCATCATCGGTGGCGTTCTGGCCTCCGGCCAGCGTACCGGCCTGCAAGCGCTGCTGGACGGCAAGAGCAAACACAACGCCCAGCCGAAACTGTTGATTGCTCCCAAGCACTCGGCGACCCAGGCAGTCGCCACGGCCATGGATGCGTTGGCCGGCAAGTTGCGCGCGATCGGCATCATCGACGGGCCGAACACCACCGATGAGGCGGTGATGGCCTACGCCGAAGAGTTCGGCAGCAAGCGCCTGTATCTGGTCGACCCTGGTGTGAAGTATTGGGACACCGTCACCAGTGCGACGGTCGATGCCCCGGCGTCGGCGTGGGTCGCCGGGCTGTTCGCCTGGACCGATGCCACTTACGGCTATTGGGCGTCGCCGTCGAACAAAGAGTTTGTCGGCATCACCGGCACCACGCGTCCGATCGAGTACCTGGACGGCGACGAAACCTGCCGGGCCAACCTGCTGAATAACGCGAACATCGCGACGATTCTGCGCGATGGCGGTTATCGCCTGTGGGGCAACCGCACGCTGTCCACTGATCCGAAATGGGCGTTCGTTACCCGGGTGCGGACCTGCGATATCCTCATGGATGCGATCCAGGCGGGGCACAAGTGGGCGGTCGATCGCTCGATTACCAAGACCTACGTGCAGGACGTGACCGAGGGCCTTCAGGCGTTCATGCGCGACCAGAAAAACGCCGGTGCGGTGATCAACTTCGAAGTCTATGCGGACAAGGAAAAGAACACGGCCAGCCAAATCGAGCAGGGCAAAATTTACTGGCGCATCCGCTTCACTGACGTGCCGCCGGCAGAAAACCCGAATTTCCTCATTGAAGTCACCAACGAATGGTTGACCGAAGTTCTTGAAACCGCCTAAGGGGGCCGCGCAATGATTCCTCAAGTTCTCTCCAACATGAACGCCTTTGTCGACGGTGTGAGTTTTGCCGGCGACGTGCCCACCCTGTCGCTACCGAAGCTGACGCAAAAGACCGACGACTATCAGGGCGGCGGCATGTCCGCCCCGATTGAAATGGCCATTGGCCTGGAAAAGCTGGAGGCGGCATTTACCACCAACGGCGTGCGTCGTGAGTCGCTGAAGTACTTCGGGTTGGCCGATCAGACCGCGTGCGCCATTGTCTTTCGTGGCGCCTTCCGGGGTCTGAAGGGTGAGGTGACGCCGGTTGTGGTGACCCTGCGCGGCGGTATCAAAGAGGTCGACATGGGCGACTGGAAGCCGGGCGACAAGGCGGAAATCAAGCACGCGATCAAGGCCGTTTACTACAAGCTCGAAATCGACGGCCGCGTGATGTACGAAATCGACCCGCTCAACATGATTCAGGTGGTCGACGGTGTCGATCAACTGGCCGCAGAACGCTCGGCCATCGGCCTCTAAGGACTACAGAACATGACTCAAGTAAGTCAAGACAGCACCGTCCCGGCTTTGCCGAAGTGGCTGAAGCTGACCGACGAGGGCGTTACCGTAACGCTCAAATACGCCACCGTGATCAGCGGCGTGATGACCGATGCCTTGACCATGCGAGCGCCCAGCGTGAAGGACTGGCGCGCGTCCAAGGTGGCCGGCAACGGCGACTATGAAAAACAGGAGCTGTCGTTGTTCGGCAGCCTGACCGGGCTGTCTGAGGCGGAGCTGTTGATCTTGAAATACAAGGACTATCAGCGCCTTTCGGCGGGCTATTTTCGCCTGGTCGACGAAGACGACGTTTAACGCCGTCACGCTCAGGGACACGGCCCAGCGCTTGGCAAAAGAGACGGGTTTCTCTGCTGCCGAGATCGAGGCCCTGCCCTTTGATCAGATGCTGTGGTGGCTCACGGATTGAGCCGCTTTGAACTCCCCGACGTATAGGGCACGCACATGGCGAACAAACTCGCGCTCGGCCTGGTCATTGGCGGGGCGGTCAGCTCCACGGTGGGCTCGGCGTTCAAGGATGTCACCAGTCGCATCAAGCGGCTGGAGGCAGAAGGCAAAAAAGCCCGGGTGCTGGAAAAGACCATTGGCGACACCATGCGGTTGCGCGATGAGTGGCGCAAGGCGCACATGGCGGGCGAGAAGGGTGCCAGCGCCCTGCTGAAACAGCTTGAGGGCAATATCAGCAGCCTGAAAAAGCAAGGCGTGGAAGTTCACAATCTGACCAAGGCTTACACGGCCATGGGGCAGGCGGCGAACAGGGCCGAGCTGAAGGCCAAAGGTCACCAGCAACTTGACGAAGGCAAGCAGAAACTCAAAAGCAGCGTTGGCCAAGCGGTGGCCGCCACGGCGGCGATGGCGATTCCGACCAAGGTCAGCGCGGACTATGGCGCGATCATCCGTGACATTGCGATCAAGTCGAACATTGCCAACAAGCCCGAAGAGGCGCAGCTGTCGAAGAAGATTGTCGACACCTCGCGTGACACGGGCATGGCGCGCAATCAGGTGGCCGAGGTGGTCAACGCCCTGGTAGGGGCGGGCATGGAGCTGGACAAGGCCCTGCAATACGCCCCGACCGCCGCCAAGTTTGCCGTGGGGCAAGGCTCGGACGGTGGCGAAACGGCGCGCATGATCAACGCCCTGGGGCAAAACGCCAAGATCACCGACCCGGCCATGATGCAAAAGGCCCTGGAGGCGATCGCCTACCAAGGGCAGGCGGGCAGTTTTGAAGCGGCCGACATGGCGCGGTGGTTTCCTGAGTTGCTGGCCGGTATGGGCAAGCTGGGCATCACCGGGATGGATTCGGTCACGCAACTGGGCTCAATGCTTCAGGTGCAAATGAAGACCGCCGGCGGCTCGGATGAAGCGGCCAACAACCTCAAAAACTGGATGGAGAAAATCGGCTCCGGTGACACGGTCACGGCCTACAAAAAGGCCGGGATCGACTATCAGGCGTCGATGAATACCGGCCTGCAGAATGGTAAGTCCACGTTGGAATCCAGCTTTGAGCTGGCGCAAAAATACATCGCGGCGACCGACCCGAAAAAGGCCGCCGCGATGGCCGAGGCCACGGCCAAGATCAGCCAAGAGGCGGACCCGGAAAAGGCCAAGGCCATGATGGCGTCCCTGGAGCAAGCCTTGCGCACCGGCGATCTGTTCGCCGATATGCAGGTCAAAGGCGCCCTGACCGCGTTCATGCAGAACAAGGAGCTGTACGCCAATCTCAAAAAGGACTCGGCGAATGCCACCGGGATCTTGGATAAGAACCTTGAGGAGCGCCGGCAGTCCTCGGCGCAGAAATGGTCGGAAATGGCGCAAGGCACGGACGACGCCATACGCGCGATCGGCGACGCGTTCCGCCCGGTTACGGACAAGGTGGCCGACGGGCTGACCTACGTCGCCAAAGGGCTGAGCAAGCTGTCGGACGAATCGCCTAGAGTGGTGACTGGCATCGGCGCGGCCGTGGCGGCGGTGATCGCCTTTCAGGGCGCCATGAGTACCTTCAAGATCGCCAAGGGCTTGCTGAACATCGGGCGCGGCTCGCTGATGGGTAATCCGAACATCCCGCAGAAGGTGATCGTGACCAACATGGGGGCCATGGGCGGCGGTGGCGGTCTGGATGCCGGCGACCTCGATGCCGATGGCAAGAAGGGCAAGAAGGGCGGTAAGGGTGGTCGTGGCGGTGGCGGCGGCGGTGGTGTCGGGAATGTAGTGAAAGGGGCGACGGTGTTCGCGGTGGTGGAGGCCGGTATCAAGGCCGTCGACACCTATCAGAACGCCGAGACGCAGGACGAGAAAGCCGAAGGTTACGGCGCGGCAGCGGGTGGGCTGGCGGGCACGCTGGCCGGGGCCGCTGCTGGGGCGGCGATTGGTTCCGCGGTGCCGGTGATTGGCACCATTGTCGGCGGCTTGATCGGCGGTTATCTCGGCAGTCGCGGCGGTGACGCCTTGGGTGGCTACCTCGGTAAGTCGGCATTTGGTACGCCTGACGCGCTGAAGCGGCTGCCGGACGCCGGGCCGTTGATGATGGCGAATGCCGGAAAGGACATCCCGCCGGTGCTGGGCGGAATTTCCCGGTCATTCGCACCCTCGACCACCGGGCCGTTGATGCTGACCCATCCCGGCCAAGGCGCTGGGCCCGGGGCAAGCGTCGCGGCTACGGCGGCAGCGGCGGCGCCCGCCATGCCAGCGCCGCCGGTGTCGTATGACCCGCGCGACCTGGAGTCGAAAGACGCCATGTTGCTGCCGCACTTTTCCAACAAGGTGCGCTTTCCGGGTTCTGAGCTGCGTCGACCCAAGGTCATTAAGTCGGGTTTGGAAGACCCCGCCCCGCAACCGGGTGACGCCGCGAAAGCCATGATGTTGCCTCCGGCCAGTGCGGACGCGGCGGCGGGGGCGTTGGTGAAGCCGATGGCGGCGAAAGCGGAGGCGCCCAAAATCGAATCGAAGGTGGACATTCAGGCGCCGTTTACGCTGACGGTCAACGGTGACGTGAAGGACGCGGCGCAACTCTATGGCCAGCTCAAGCCGTTGCTCGATCAGCACTATCGCGACATGGCCAAGCAGATGGGGAGCGCTCAGCTGTTTGACGCTCCGCACGTTTAATCAGGGGGGGCATATGACTGATCAAAACAAGACTGCATTACAGCAGTTACAGTCGGGCTTGAAGTACCTGGCCACGGCTGGGGAAACCGGCCGGCGCAGCTTGGACGGCATGCTGGGGCCGGTGAGTGGTGCGATCGGCGAAATCACCGGCGCGGCGTCCGAGCTGGAGGGCTTGCCCTTCGTCGATCCTGCGATCGGTGCCAAGCTTCAGCGCGTCATGCGTGGGGTGAATGCGGCTCAGGCCAAGGTCGGTCAGGTGGTGGCCACCTACAACAAGGCCAGTCTGGCGTTGTCGGGGATGGATGAGCGCATGGTAACCCTCAAGGAACAGGCGGGCAAGGCGGCGGCAGCAATCAACAAAATTGCCGGCAAGGTCAGTCCGTCGTTGGCCACCATCGTGCCCACCGGGGCGTTTGCCACGGATCAGACGCCGGCGCCGGAAGCGGTGAAGCCGTTCCCGCACCTGCTGATCATCCAGCCCCAAGACCCCAAGGCGCCGCCGTATTTCTTCAACCTCGACACGGCCGCGTTTGATGAGCTGCGTCGCTCGACCGAATTCCGCTGGGCCTCTCAAGAGCGCTTATCGCGGCGGCCGGCGCAACAGGGCGTCGGCATGGGGGACGAAAAGATCACGCTCAAGGGCGCGATTTTCCCCGGCTTCAAGGGTGGCCTGAAGCAGCTCGACACGCTGCGCGCGCTCGGCGCCCAGCTCAAGCCGTTGACGCTGACCACGGGCTATGGCGACGCGCTCGGCACCTGGTGCCTGAAAAGCGTCGATGAAGAGCAAAGCGCGCTGATGCAAGGCGGCATCCCGCGTAAACAAGGGTTCACTCTGGAGTTTGTGCGCTATGGCGACGACATGCAGAACGTCTGACGGGGATCTGCTGGACACCATCTGTCATAACTTCTACGGCCACCTCAACGGCAGCGTGGAGGCGGTGCTGGATGCCAATCAGGGGCTGGCCGAAGAGGCGCAGCCCTATCGCGACGGGGTGGTGATCGTGCTGCCGGATCTGGCGCCGCCGGCTCGGGAGCAGGTGACCTTGTGGGACTGATGCCGTCCGGAGTACTCGCCGGCGAATGAGCGCGTTACGCGTAACGAACCGTGACTACCTTGAGCCCGCCTTGTGCGGGTTTTCTTTTGGAAGCAATCCATGACCCCTATGTTTCGTATCGTGGCCAATGGCGCCGATATCACCGGCCTGATCAACGATCGGCTGATTCAGCTCAGCACCACCGACAAGCCGGGCATGGATTCGGACACGTTCGAATTGCGCATTGATGACCGTGATGGGCTGGTGACGTTGCCCCGGCGCGGGATCGGCATTGAGATCTATCTGGGCTATGTCGAGACGGGACTGGCTCGCCTGGGCCGCTACGTGGTCGATGCGGTCACGGTGTCCGGTCCGCCGGATACGATCGTCATCAAGGGCAAGGCCAGCGACATGCGCGGCAGTGGCAAGACCGTGCGCAGCGGGAGCTGGGAGGACGTGCCGCTGTCGAAAATCGTCGGTGATATCGCCGCGCGCAACGGCTGGCAGGCGGTGTGCCCGGTGTCGACAAAGGTCGCCCGGGCGGACCAGCTCAGCGAATCGGATTTTAATTTCATCACACGCCTGGCTAAACAGTACGACTGCACCGCCAAGGTCGCCGATGGCAAATTGTTGGTGATGCCGCGTCAGGGTGGGCAGACCGCCAGCGGCAAGGCCTTCGGTGCGATCACCCTGACGCGCCGCGACGTGAGCCGCTGGCAATTCAACCTTGAAGATCGCAACACGCACAAGTCGGTGGGGGCCAAGCACCAAGACCCTAAAACCGGGAAGCTGGTGGTCGTGTCCCTGGAGAATGACGACCTGCCGGCCGGCCTGCCTTCGGTGCATACCGATCGGCATATCTACCACAACAAGACCGCCGCCGAGGCTGCTGCCAAGGCGCGCTTGGCCGCGTTCAACCGCTCGAGCGCCGGCGTGCGTTTCGAAATGGACGGCCGTACGGATCTGTTCGCCGAACGCTCGATCATTGCCCAGGGCTTCAAGGTCGGCCTGGATGGCGAGTACCTGACCGACTCCGTTGAGCAGGTGTATACCCAAGCCGGCTGGTCGACCACGGTTGAGTGCAACGGCGGCAAGGCCGGCAAGGCGAAGGCCAAAGGTAAGAAACCGAAGAAGGTCGCGAAGCCGCTCAAGGTCGTGACCCTGTAAACGCGCCATTGCGCAATCCCTGACCGCCGAGAGCGGTTTTTTTATGCCTGGAGTTTGTATGCCGCTTAATCAGCAGCAGTTGCTGCGCATCCTGCCCAACGCCCGCCCCGTCGCGGGCGTTTTTGTGCCGGCCCTCAATCGCGCCATGGCGCGCTTTGACATCGGTTCGCCGGTGCGTCAGGCCGCGTTTCTCGCCCAGGCCGGACATGAGTCGGGCCACCTGACACAGTTGTCGGAAAGCCTCTACTACAAGGACGCCGAGCGCGTCGCACAGCTATTCAAGTATGGCTTTGACCTCAATCGAAACGGCCGGGTCGACCCCGCCGAGGTCGAGGACGCCAAGGCCTACTTGCGCAACTCGGAAAAGATGGCCAACCGGGTCTACGCCGGTCGGATGGGCAACGGTCCCGAAGCCTCGGGTGATGGCTACCGCTACCGCGCCCGGGGCGCGATCGGCATCACCGGCCGCGATATGTACCGTTTGTGCGGTCAGGCCCTGGGGCTGCCCCTGCTGGACGAGCCTGAGCTGTTGGAACAGCCGGAGTTCGCGGCGCTGTCGGCGGCCTGGTACTGGTGGGATCGCGGCTTGAACGAGCTGGCCGACGCCGGCCTGTTCGATCGCATCACGCGGGTGATCAATGGTGGTAACAACGGCGAGGCCGATCGCCGCGCGTTGTGGGCCGTGGCCAAGGGGGTGTTATGTCTCTGATCGATCTGCTGCCGCCGGTGGTGCGTCCTTGGGCAATCGCCCTGGTGCTGCTGGCGATCGCCGCCGGTGCGGCTGGTGGCGCGTGGACCGTCCAAGACTGGCGTTATGGCCAAGCGCTCGCCGAGCAGGGCCAGAAAGCGGCTGAGAAGGCGACGGCCGAAGCGCAGTCGGCGACGGCTCGCGCCGAAGAGGTGACGGCCGCGCTGGTGGTCGAGCAGGCCAAACGCGTCGCCCTGGAGGGGCGCTTGAAGGTCAACGATGAAACCCATCACAAGGAACTGTCCGATGCAAAGAACACTCAGCAACGCCTGTCTGATCGCCTTGCCACTGCTGATGTCCGGTTGTCAGTCCTACTCGCCACCGGCCCCGGCCGTGCAGGCGGTGACGAGCTGTCAGCCGCTGCCAGCGCCGGCGGCGTGGTTCATGGAGGCACAAGAGCCGAACTTGACCCCGCGCATGCTCAGCGAATTATCGGCATCACCGGTGACGGCGATCGAGGACTGATTGCTCTGGCAGCCTGCCAGGCATACATCAGGGAAGTCTCTCGTTGAGGGATTGAAGGTAGCGCTCATTGCGCTCCCTGAGCAGGTTGTCCCGCTGAGCCTCAATCATCCGTAAGCTGTAGATCATTCGATCTCTTTCTGATGTTTCGGTGTTGAGTCTGCCGACGTCTTCCAACGCCTTTTTGAGCTCACGGCTCAGGCTGGTCTTTTCGCTGCTCAGTTGGCTGTTCATCTGCACCAGGCCGAAGATGTCCTCGCGGGCTTTGCGTAGCTGCAAGGTCAGTTCCTGGACTTCGTTCTCCAGCATGCGGTTGTAGTGGGTGATGGTTTCCAGTTCATTTGAGCATCCAAGCCAGTCGCTGGTGTCTTCGATGTCGATGGGGTTCACGTTCATGCCTTATCGATACTGTTCGGATGTACAGTAATCGAGGCGGGCGTGATCGGGCGATGGCGAGGCGACGAACTGTAGATCCGTCAGTCTGGCGACATCAGCACTGCGAGCGTCAGCTTGATGAACTCTTCGTTCTTGTCGATGGTGTCCAGGGCGCCGCGCACGTTGTCAGCGACGTCAGCCGAGCCGCGGGCTTCGACCCAATTGGAAAGCTCTAGGATGGCGGCCTCCAGGGCGAGCTGATTTTCGTTGATCTTGAAGAGCAGGGAAGGGAGCAGGTCTGAATGGGGCATCGCGAATCCTCGGTTAAAAGGTCAGCGTAGCATCGTGTTACATGAAGGATATTTAACGATCGGCAGGACGCCGGAGAGGGGCAAAACGAGCTTAGTTATGGAACGGTTCCAGAATAGTTATGGAACACATGCTGGGCGCAGATGATTTCACCAAACCCCAGAAACGACAAAGCCCTGAATAATCAGGGCTTTGTCGGTACAAATATGGCGGAGGCGATGGGATTCGAACTCATGGACCTGTTACAGTCGACGGTTTTCAAGACCGTTGCCTTAAACCACT